>Ga0157372_10000027_pt1 | contig 186906 bp, 200 predicted proteins | sample C55metaG_FD_115307 | JGI IMG/M metagenome (GOLD analysis project Ga0157372, IMG submission 115307) | Corn rhizosphere microbial communities from Kellogg Biological Station, Michigan, USA - C5-5 metaG | ecosystem: Host-associated > Plants > Roots > Rhizosphere > Soil | place: USA: Michigan...
CGCGCTCGCTGCCGCATAGGTAAAATAAACCTGGTTATCTCCACCTGCAGACGCAAACGTCAGCCATGAGGTGCTCGTCGTCGTGAAGGCAATGTTACTACTTGAAGGAGTCGCGGAAAGATCCACGCCCTCAAGCGCAACGCCGACCGCATCGGCCCGGCCATTCGTACCGCCGAAGCGAACCGGAATATTGGCGATCGTACTAAGGTCGGCCGAGGATTGTATCTTCAGTCCCCACGTCCTCATACTTTTGCTCGTTGTCGTACCAACTGTCGTTAAGACGTCCATGCCAGGTGGATTATACCAACTCTGCGTTCCATTCAGATCAGGTGTCCACATGGCGACAACATAATAGTCACCAATCTGCACGCCAGCTGGCGCCGGAAGATAAAGGGCAGCGGGACTATTTAGGGTGCCGTTAATGTATGCATTTGACGAAACGCCAGATGAAGCGCGGACCGTGATAGCCATTACGAATTCAACCTCACGACAAGAGCACCCGGTGCAAGTGTGGCAGGATCTGGAGTAGGGTCATTGAGCGCAATTATCACAATGCTTGGACCGACGTTCTTCCACTTGCCACTCGCTGAATCATAGGTCAATACTTGACGCGCCTGTGGACTACTTAAGCTAACGTCACTACTGCTCGCGATCGAGCTACTACCACCGCTTTTTCCCCCAAATGACATAGGCTGTCCTTTCTCGTTAGACTAAATACGGTACCACTTTGTGCCGTCACTAAAGAAGTCTTGGCTCTGCCATTGACTATTCACAACAATACTGGTTTGGTCATCAATTTGGGCGCTACTGCACATAACTAGAATACCATTCACTGAACTGTCGACTTTTTTCACCGATATCAAGGCACCATTCTGTGGAGCAGGCAGCGTAACAGTGAAGCCAGCAGTAGCGGCATTACCAATCACAAAATCACCAGCAACCGCCGTATAGTTCGCTGTTTTAGAAACCGCTTTTTGGCCACCACTAACGGAAGCGACAGCAGTATCAACATAGGTCTTAGTTGCTGTCGACATTGGCTTATTAACGTCGCTCGTGTTATCAACGTTCGCGAGGCCCACATCAGCTTTTGTAAGAACAACGTCACCAGTCCTACCGGCGACACTACTGACTGCGCCGGTGCCACTGGCATCAAGTTTTGCTTGAACCGTACTCGAAAGGTCAGACTCAGGAATTCCACCAGCGGGTAACGTATACTTTGAACTCAACCCAAGCACGATAGGCGCACCAGCCGTACCTCCAAGGTCGCCAGCAAGTTGAATAATACCTTTGGCAGAAGTTGTTGCATCAGGTATCGTACCTGTTCCACCAGCCGTGTTGGTCGCAGGACCCCATACACCAGCAGTATAAAGAAGTACTTGTCCATCTGTAGCACCGACCGTACTTACATCACCTAAGTCGTCGAGATTCTGAACTCCCGTGGCGTCGATCTTTGTTTGTAAAGCGGTTGCGAGATCAGATTCAGGAATTCCACCAGCTGGCTTGGTGTACTTGGCGTTAATAGCGGTTTGCGTTGCCGTCGACACTGGTTTATTGACGTCACTAGTGTTATCAACATTTGCAAGGCCGACGTCAGCTTTGGCAAGCGTCACATCACCCGTCTTACCAGCGACACTTGTAACGGCGTTATTTGCCGCAGGCAATTGGCTGCTCAGTACTTTACCGGTAGCGTCAAGGCTGGCATAGCCGTTTGGTTTACCCTTATTGGTCGTCAGTTCGGCACCACTCGCGCTCACGCTGCTCGTCTTTAATGTACCGTCGTCGTTATGTGACTGTTCGAGGAATTGATTTAATATATCTCCCCAGGTGTTAGCATCTGCGCCTGGTTGTGGAAGTCGTGTCATTAGTATCTACTCTCCGCTTACGCTTTTCGTTCAGTATAGTACTATACGATATTTTTTACAACTTTTTTCATTCAGAAATATGACAGATTTATTTTTATTGCGTTCTATCCCTCATTCGCCAGCCTGCCCTATCCTCAAAACACAAAAAAACTATAACGGCAGGTCCTATCTGGATGCCGCACTCGTACAGGTCCGCGTTATAAAGCTTCTTCTATGGACTTGTCCATACATAATATTTATCGGGCGAATACTGAGTAAGTACACCAGAAGGGTTGCTTGTGAGTCGAATAGGTTGTAATGTATTGCCATTCAAGATAACCGTTGGTGCCGTTGTCTGCGTCTGCGCAACTCCTGCATATGTAGCAGATGTGCTGATTGTAAACATACCGTTGAACTTATAGTAACCGTTCGTCCAAACCGGGTCGATAATTTGAATGTCCGGGTTGTCTCCGAGGCAAGAGTTGATCGCCATGTGCGCCGCATCCCACTGAGATACATCTTGGAGTGTAATGACAGGTCGATAATGCCGAATTGGGCCGTACGTGTTTTCCATATTGAAGCCACTAAACTTCTGTCCAGATCCAAGGGTCCAGTTCGCGTTTCTGATTGACTTCACGTCGTAGGTATTCACACCCTGCGTGGTAGCGCTGTAATCGGTGGGGACTCCATGGAAACTATATGTCGGCCCACTTACAAGTCCATCATGGTAGTTATTCCCATACTCGGTAACGTTGTGCGATCCATAGTGTCCACGGGCACCACCGCCATAATGTGAGCCTTTCGTGCGCTGTAACGTTCCATCGGCCTGAAATGTATTCTCGTACACCCACGTGTACCCGTCGACCTCAACATTCACTTCGACAGTGTTCGTGTCGATGTAGCCGGTGTCGGCCATCGTCTCCCCCGGGGGAGAGTTCCAGTTGCCAGGCACACCCGTAATCTTCACGTTATACAGCTGGCTGCCCGTGTTTGGACCCGAATTGGTACCTGACGTCATATAATGAACCCAGCCGTTGTAGATATGTGGCTTTCCCGTGTTCGGGTCGATGGGCTGATCTGTGCCCGCAATGGTCAAATTCTGAGTCAAAATATGTTGCTTCGAGAGGCGCACCATCATTAGTGGGTTCGTCGCAGGTGCAGAGCTCTGCGGAGGTACTAGAGATACCTGCGTAGACGAGCCGGGACGTAATTGGATAACAGTCTTATCCATCCCAGCACCCCATAGTCCGAGCACGTTAGGAGCGTAGCAAGCATAGTGAGTGGTCGCGTCGAAATCGATCAATTCATACAGTCCCGCGGGCACGTTCACTATCGCCGGGGAAGTAAGGCGATTCAGCGCCTGCACAAAGGAGTCCCCAGACTGAGCGAGAGAAGTGTAGTTAACCACAGCGGTTCCGGCGGGCACAACAGGCGCTGGATAATTGGCCGATGCGCCAGCCGCCCCTCCATGCACCAACTCGATCCATTGAGATGTACCAGGCGTCCAATAAAAGATATCAGCGGGCATTACAAAGCTCCTTGGGACCTATCTCATACATTAAACCGTGTAAGCCCCCACATATCCTCATTGTTCTCCACCTACGCTTTCCACTTGCATATCCTACCTTTTTACACCCAACTGCTCGTAGCATTGTTCCAATGCAAGGGCGCTGACACATTGGTCGCCGCTGCCTGCTGGGGCACAGTTGCGAGAGATGTTGTCGAGCCATAGAGGGAGTCTGTAATCGTGACGGTGTAACTGAGAGATTCAGTCGTAGACTGCACCACCCCCCAAATGCCAGCGGCAAGCACAGTGGGTGACGTAGTCGTGCCGCTCGTCTGCTCAATACTATAGAGCAACGTACCCGAGTCATTACTACTAGACCCGCTGCGGTCAATAATATACAAGGCCCGATCATTCGTCACAACCGTTGGAGCACTGGATGACGTGCCAGTGATAGGACCAATCTCAGTCGTCGCTCCATCACTCCACTGCAGATCATCGAAACCGTAAGCAATTGCTCCCGCGGGAGATGTCGTCGCCCCAAACCTAGCTTCAATGAAGTTACCGGTCGAGATTTGCGCAACAGAGGAAGAATACGTTCCCAGTACAGTAGTGCCGGTCTCGCTGTAAATATTTACAGAGAGACTGGAGGCGCCAGCTCCACCGGTATTGTCCACTAGAACAGCGATTCGATACCGCGTTCCCGCTGAGAACGTGCCAGTCAGGTTATGGGTAGTCGCGGTGGCGTCATTGACCTGAAACACTCCATTTGTCAAAAGCCCGAGCCATAGAGCCCGCGTTGACGTCCGTAAATCAAGAAATGTCATATTCGCTGAAGGTAACGATGCGGGAGTAGTATATACGAATTCAAATGCATACTTTTGTGCTGGTGTAAGTGCAAACCGAATATCAGAAGCACTGCTTGTTTGCGTTGCGGACATCTTCAGACCAGCAGCTGTACCTCGTGCTGCCATACCTGAATCGAATACAACCGAGCCGCCGTTTAATGCATTGACAGAGGAGGCCCCTGTATTGGCCGTGGTTGCAACCGTTCCTGATGGCTGATCGTCAAATGTTTTGCGTATAAGTGTCATATTTAGCTCCTCATTACTAGTCTATGTTTTTACGTAGGGACGATATATTATGGCAACGCCGCTAGTACGGGCACGTCATACCAATACACATCAAATGACCATTTCATCGCTGGCACCGGCGTTCTCCCGTCATCTATCACGAATCGAGGAGGGTTACTGGATTTCATTGTATTGCCATTTCCGTAACTGCCGCCCGTATCGGACGCTTGCCACGTCTGCGCCATGAGCGCGCCGGAAAAGCCGAGGTTCGTCCACGAAACCGGATCTACAATCCCCACCCAACCATTATCGAGCACAATTGACTCGCCTGAGCGTGTCAGCGTGTAGTGATCGTTTGAGTTCGTAAAGTGACCGCCTGTGGTTCCAATATAAACTGAATTCCAGGTAGTGTTGTAGTGAACCGTAGCAGTGGTGCGTTCGTGATTGATCCAGTCACCCTTGCGGTTGCCCATCGTGACATGCTTCGTCGTCGTATCGTTCGGATCACCGACTACGAGATTATATGTGTTTACCCGCGCGGTCTGATACAGAACAAAGCCGCCCTGTGCACAGTGATGCATCCAGCAATCTGTCGCCTCACAATCGAGACTAGAGCCAAAGGTGAAACCGGCCGCTCCATAAATCGGGCCTCCAGCAGCACGGCGACCGTCTACGTAGACACGGTGCGCCTTACCCCCGGTGGAACCATACCAAGATATACCGAACGTTTCTCCAGGAGGCGCGCCGTTGTTTCCATACCAGCCAGTAGAAATGAAGTCGCGTATAGTACAGCCATCTGCTTGATTGTAACCAAAGAAGTTTGAAAATAAGCGCGAGCTTGTCCCGTCGTTACCAGGCCCAGGGTTGACTGAAGTCCCGGCTGAGGTTTGTAGACCTTGGTCAGTACCCTCGATATGCAGATTCGCAAAATCTGCCCGAAGCGAGGTGGAGAAACCGAACTTGATCGCCTGACCGAGCCAGTTCACATTCGGTGCAGTGTTCGGCTTGATTCGCAGTGTCGTACGCTGCGTTGTCGGCTTCATAGTATCCCATGATGTCCCAGGAGGCGTCTGGCCCACTGCGCCAATACATTGCCGAGGAATTTGCCAAGCTGAGTTATTGCCATGGTTCCACCCGGGGGTGTTGATCTCATAGGTGCCCGTATCAAAGATAATCCCCTTACCAGCCGGCACCCGGTCGGCAATAGTCGTGAAAACGCCGGGACCAAATGCCCGGAATTTTCCCCCTTGGGAGTCAGTGGTAATTGTCACAGCATCACCAGGCTGCATCAGACTCTCGAAAGTCACCCATTCACCAGAGGCCAGTAAAGTGGCCGGGTCGAGCTGCGGAAGGGTGTCTGGCGTTGAGGGACTAACTGTCCCTGTATGTACCAACTCGGTCCATTGGGACGTATCGGGCGTCCAATAGAAGATATCGGCGGGCATTTACGAAGCCCCTGGGTCTCGAAACCATAGGTCGCACTGCTGTAAGCCAACTGGCGCAGGTGCAGTAGGATATCCTGTAGAGATGAAGAAACGCGCAACCGCTGACGTACGAGTCGCTGGCCATGCCGTACCATCATAGACGACTGTCTGTATGGCGCTTGTCACGATCGATGAGTTTTTCCATTTGGCTGTGCTACCATCATAGGCCAAAACCTGGTCGGTCGCCGGGTTACTTAGTAAAACGTCGGTGCCACCGGCTATAGAACTACTGCCTCCGCTACTTCCTCCAAATGACATACATATTCTCCGCTTATGCTTTTGGTTTAGTATAGTACCGAATGCAACGCTTGGCAACTAGTCGCGCTTCAACATGACGGTGAAGGCTTCGGAAGGGATGTCAACTTTGCCAAAACGTTTCATGCGTTTTTTACCTTTGGCTTGTTTGGCGAGTACTTTTTTCTTGCGCGTCACGTCACCGCCGTAGAGACCGGTCGTGACATCTTTGCGATAGGCGGAGAGATCAGCGCGGGCAATGAACTTGCCGCCAATCGCCGCTTGCAAGGCAACTTGGAAGTTTTGCCGCGGAATCACGTCTTTGAGTTTATCGACAATCTCGCGGCCCAGCCGCTGCGATTCGGAGCGATGCGCCATAACTGACAAGGCATCGACGATCTCACCCGCCACGTAAAAATCAACGCGCACGAGGTCTTCCGCCCGGTAATTATCGAGTTCGTAATTAAAGCTGCCGTAGCCGCTTGTCACCGATTTAAGCTGATCGTAAAAATCAGTTAAAAGATTAGCAAGGGGCGCTTCAAAACTAATCAGCGCGCGCTCATCGATATAACTGAGGTTTTTTTGCTGGCCACGCTTGCTGACAATCAGTTGGATAACGCTACCGATGTAAGCTTGCGGCACGACAATTTCGCCTTTAATCCATGGCTCTCGAATTTCGCGGACTTTGGTTGGATCAGGCAAGTCGCTGGCAGACTTGATATCAAGCACACTGCCATCTTGCAAAGTGACATGATAATCAGTACTTGGATTCGTGACGACAAGATCAAGATTATACTCACGCTCCAGCCTTTCGCGGATGATATCCATGTGGAGTAAGCCGAGGAAGCCAATCCGCACACCGAAGCCAAGCACCGGCGAGTTCTCTGGTTCGAACTGCAAAGCTGAATCACTGAGGCTGAGTTTTTCAACTGCCTCCTTGAGCTCGTTGTAGTCTTCGTTTGACACGGGGAAAAAGCCGGCATAGACAAATGGCTTGACGTTTTTATACCCCGGTAGCGCCGCGTCGGCATGCGCCCGTTTAACCGTCACCGTATCACCCACCTTGGCGTCCCGCGTCGTCTTGAGGTTCGTCACAATATAGCCAATCTCACCGGTGTCGATACTATCTTCGGCCTTCATCGTTGGCGACAGCACGCCGACTTCCAGCGCGATGCCATCGGCGCCCGTCGCGAGCATCTGGATCGTATCGCCTTTTTTAATCGTACCGTCGACGACGCGCATATAGAGAATGACGCCGCGGTAATCATCATAATAACTATCAAAAATCAGTGCTCGGGTCGGTCGCTCGACAGAACCTTGCGGCGGTGCGATACGCGCCACCACGGCATCAAGCACATCAGTCACACCCTCGCCCGTTTTAGCGCTAATCTTTAAAATATCCGACTCGTCGCAGCCAAGCAGATTGATAATTTCTGCCGACACCCGCGGCACATCAGCTGCCGGTAAATCAATTTTGTTGAGCACAGGAATAATCGTCAGATCGGCCGCCAGCGCCAAGTAAACATTAGCTAACGTCTGCGCCTGAATCCCCTGGCTGGCATCCACCACCAAAATCGCCCCTTCGCACGCCTCAAGCGAGCGCGAGACTTCATAGCTAAAGTCGACGTGACCAGGAGTATCAATAAGATTAAGGTCGAAGACCGCTGGTGTAAGTTGGGAGGATGCCCTGCTGATCCCGGATAGTTTTTCACCTGATTCTTGCCCAATCGAAGACTGTTTGAGCGCAGGGAGTTCCGCAGACTGCAACGAATCTGGCGAAAAAGTATCACGGCGAGAAGCAGCCGCATCCGAACGGCTTGCGCCAGCAGTCGAACCATACGCATATTTCATCCGCACTGGCGCAAGTTTAATCGTAATTCCCTTCTCACGCTCGAGATCCATCGTATCGAGCAGCTGTGATTTCATGTCGCGCTTTAGCACGGTTCCAGTAATTTCAAGCATTCGATCAGCCAGCGTCGATTTGCCGTGATCGATGTGCGCGATAATACAAAAATTTCGAATGTGAGATTGATCCATAGTTCAGGGGTAAATTATACTATAGTTCGGTAGCTCACGCGAGTTAACGTTTGATAATTGCAAAAAAGATTTTATAAATACGTCGAATGACGGGGTCCGCTTCTGACAAATGAAACAGCCGCGACATCACAAGATAGACCGCTCCAGTAACCGTCGCAATCATCACAAACACAAGGATCGTTTGCAAAAAGCCTTGACTGGTACCCTGAAATGGAAATAGCTGTACTAATATATACGTCACGATAGAGCTAACAAAGGTAGCCAGAACCATGCGACTTAAGGCATGGAAGAAGCTGCGGTTAAACAAGCCGCGGTTACGAATCTCCATAGCGACAAACAAAATACAAACTTCCACACCAGCGACGATCGACTGCGCCCAGGCCAAACCATAGACTCCCCAATTAAGCCCCAGCGTAAACCAAACCGCGAGGGCAATATTAAGGGCGATGGCAAAAATTGAAATTATCAGAGGTGTTTTCGTATCTTGCTCGGCATAAAAGCTCCGCGCGGCGATATGATAAATCGAACGAAAGACGATTGCCGGTACGAGTGAGCCAAGTACGCTCGCGATTACAACATCGCCACCATAGATAATGAAACTCACAACATAACCGCGAGCAAAAAAAGCGATAGCCGAAACAGGCAATATGAGCCAGGCAATGATGCGGATCACCGACCGCAGTTCGCGACGAAATAAATCGGGTCGTCCCTCGGCCAGCCGCTCGGTCATTCGTGGAAAAGCCGCCGTACTTACCGCCACACCAATAAGGTTGATCGGCATCATGTGAAGCGTCGAAGCCTGCTGATAAAAACGCACCGAACCACTCACCATACGCGATGCCAAATTCGTCTCGACAATACCGACAATGTAGTCCATACCTTGGTCGATTGAACGGGCAGGTAGGAGCGATAGTACCTTACGAAAGCCCTTGTTCTTCCAATAAATTTTAAAACGATAGTCGAAACCGAGACCAAACAGTCCAATTGAGCTTACCAGGAGCTGCATGACTGAGCCCAGCACCACACCAAGTGCCACGCCCATGATCCCACCATCAAACACTTGCCAACCAAAGATATTGATACCATTCGTAAAGAAAATGACACCAATAATAATGCCTACATTGTAAATCGTCGGTGCCAGCGCATAAAATGTGAACCGGCCGACCGCCTGTTGCATACTAGCGATCACCGCCGCAATCGCAAACAAGAACGGATTGACAGCGATCACGCGCATCATACTCACCGCCAACGCTCGGCTCGCTTCATCGAGGCCCGGCCCCACCACATAGCGGACGAGCGGTTCGGCAAAAATGATAATCAAAATACTTACCACAAACGTGGTAAGTGCCATAAAATTAATCACGCTCGTCGATAACGCCCAGGCTGATTTTTTATTACCATGAGCCAGTCGTTCGTTAAAGACAGGGATAAACGTGACACTGAGTGCGCCAGTAACAAATATCAAAAACAAAAAGTCTGGTATGACAAACGCGACCGTATAGGCATCAATTCCCGTCGGGTAGGTGTGCAGATAGGTACTGTTGAGCAAGCGGTCCCGAAAGAGGCCAAGCAAGCTCGACAGTAATGTCGATGCAGCTAACAGTCCAGCCGCAAGTTGAATGGTATTTTTTTTGTTCGCTCGTGCGACTGCAGCTTGTACTCGACCCATGTAATCCGCCTCTACTACGCGTGTAGTTGAACCTCTTTTGGTAATACGGTGCCTTTCAGCAAATCACGAACAACATCTTCTTCAAGCGTCTCTTCCGCAAGAAGCGCTTTGGCAAGAACATCGAGACTTGCCCGGTTTTTCTTCAGAACGATCTCGGCGCGATCAGCCGCCTCTTTGACGAGCGCCTCAACCTCTTTGTCGATTTCTTTGGCAGTGTCGTCACTGTATGGACGTTCGTGCGTCATGCGGTCGAACATCATGCCGCCGGTGTCTTCATGAAAGACTTGGTCGCGCAGCTTACTACCCATACCTTGTTCGATCACCATATCACGGGCAATCTCAGTCGCTTTGCGTAGGTCAGAACCAGCACCAGTCGTGATGCCGTCTTCACCATACAAAATCTTTTCGGCAATACGGCCACCCATGGCGCGCGCCAGAATGTCTTTAAACTCATAGACATTGGTATAGCTTTTGTCCTCTGGCGGCAAGAACCAGGTCACTCCGCCGGTACCACCGCGGGGAATGATCGTCACCTTATGAACGGGGTCGCTGTCGGGAAGTACGTGACCGACGATGGCATGACCAGCTTCGTGATAGGCGGTCAGTTCTTTTTCCTTGTCGTTCATAATCTTGGTCTTGCGCTCGGGACCAATCGCTACCTTTTCAAAGGCTTCAGTCAGATCTTTGTTGCTAATCGTCTTGGCGTTACGCCGTGCGGCGATGATAGCGGCTTCGTTCGCAATGTTGGCAAGATCAGCACCAGATGAACCGGCAGTTTTGGCGGCTAGGGCATCGAGGTTCACCGTCTCATCGACTGGCTTTTTCTTAAAGTGAACCTTCAAAATCGCTTCACGGTCGCGACGCTCAGGTAGCATAATGTTGGTGCGCCGGTCAAACCGCCCAGGTCGCAAGAGGGCAGGGTCAAGCACGTCAGCGCGGTTGGTGGCGGCGAGGACGATTACATTTGTACCCGTTTCAAAACCGTCCATCTCAACCAAAATCTGGTTCAAAGTCTGCTCGCGCTCATCGTGGCCACCGCCCATACCAGAGCCACGCTTACGGCCGACAGCATCAATTTCATCGATAAATATAATGGCCGGTGCGTTCTTCTTTGCTTTGGCGAACAGATCACGCACGCGCGAGGCACCCACACCCACGAACATCTCGACAAATTCTGAACCCGAGATAGAGAAGAAGGGGACGTTGGCCTCACCTGCGACCGCGCGTGCGAGCATCGTTTTACCGGTACCCGGACTACCGACAAGCAGCACGCCTTTTGGAATCTTGGCACCAAGCAGCTCGTATTTCTTGGGGTGTTTCAAAAAGTCGACAACTTCCTCGAGATCCTGTTTGGCGCTGTCATTACCAGCGATGTCGTCAAAAAGTACTTTTTCTTTATCGAGCCCATAGAGTTTTGCCTTTGACTTACCAAAGCCCATCGCTTGATTGTTCTGACCCTGCGCTTGGCGCATCATAAACATGAAGAAGCCAGCAATCAGCAGCACTGGAATCACGATAATAGCAACATTCCACAAGGTATCACCAGTTGTCGACGGCGGTACGATCGTAACTTCAGCCGGCGAGCCCTGCTTCAGACCTTGCTCATAAATGCTGCTGCTCGACTCTTTGACCGAACGCTCAGTCGGTTTGCTCTCACCCTTTGGCGTAATCGTCACATCGTCACCCTGAATTTGCAACTTCGAAATTTTACCACCGTTTGCCTGCTGAATCACCTGGGAAATTGGCACTTCCTTGAGATCATTGTGTGGTGATACGACCGCAAGAACGGCCAAAATAGCAAAAATAATAATTGCCCAAAACAAACTCAACCGTACCAGGTTGCTCATTTTCTTTTTAGGAGGTTGCTGCTTCGATGCCATAGAGAATTAATGTTTCCTTTCAAAATCAGTATATAGAAGATCTGCTCTTCTTATTTTAGCATCAATACAATACCATACGCAATGAATGCAAACTTACGAAAAACGGGATGATTTGATACCAAACGTTGTCTTTTTCAGTGTCAACGTCGTATCGGTCGCCACATGATGGACTGTACCTGGACGGCCCGTTTTAATCGCCAAAAGTGCCCGCGTTCGCTGCGGGCGAGTTGGAGCGACGCCGAGCTCGCGCTGACATAGCGCCCGGAACAGCTCATCGGCCGTCATGGCATCAACTGACGTCAACAAATAACGACTATACGCGCGCGCGTCGCCCATCAAACGGAGCGTCTCGTTGTCGATAGCACGTTTGAGAGCTACTTGCTCATCTCGCAGTGCCCGTAATTGCCACTGCTGATCTTTCGAAACATCCGCCAGTCGGCGTCGCAGGCGATTGCGCAAATAGGCATCACTCGCATTGGTGCTATCTTCATGCCAGTGCAAACTATGCGCCTCAGCGTAAGCTCGGATCTCCTGCTTCGTAAAACCGAGTAAGGGTCGCACAATATCCGAATCCAGCACGGCTAGCCCGCGCCAGCCAGTGCCGCGGCTGAGGTTGATAGCAATCGTTTCCACCACATCATCAGCGTGATGTGCGGTAATAATTCGCGCCTGATGCTCGGCCGCTACCTCGCGCAAAAACGCATAGCGCCGCTGCCGCGCCAGCTCTTCACTGGCCTGCGCCGATAGTTCTTCGCGTTTCGTTTCAAACGGGAGACGATGCGTCGCTGCCAGCTCTTCCACGAAGCGCGCATCGTCAGCCGAATCCTTCCGAATGCCATGATCAAAATGAGCCACCACGAGCTCAAGCTCCGGCTGTCCGGCGAGCATATCAAGCAAAACAACCGAATCAACCCCGCCACTCACTGCCACCACGTAGTGTCCCGGCGCTAGTTCAACTTTCATCAGCCATACCTTTTAGACAGCACCGCACCGAGCCAAATGCCAAAAATACCCCCGACAAAGCCCATGAATATACTCCAACCACCAAGCATATTATTGTCACCCCACAACATCGGCACGTAGGCACCGACAATACTAAAAACCATTGCGAAAAATAAAATCACTTTTTTGTTCATATACACAGTATACAGCGTCTGGCTGGCTCAAGTTATCTCGAAATAAGTAGAGCCCCGCAGGGTAAGGAGCGAGGCTCTACTTACCATACGGGGCTGTGTCGAGTGGACCAAAGGAGGCGCGCTAGATTCGAAATGCGATCCGACTGTCACCTTGCGGCTTGACTATCTTGCCGAGTTTGCGCTCAGGAACATCGAGCCACACCCACCATCCCTGCAGAACAGGTTCGCTCTCGAACTTGTCGAGTTTGAGCAACATGGAGCGACGCAATTGCTCAAGGCTTCCAGGCAACAATCCTATTTCAGCGAGTTCCATTAGCATGTAGTGTACTACGCGCCATGGCACTTCCAACTCGATCTCACTGGAACCGAGATAGTAGTAGCCTTTCTGCTCGCCATTAGCGATTTGTAAGACCGTAGCCAGCTGACCGTTGCTCAGCCCGACAAAGTGAAGCTTTGTCTGCCCGTACAGAGTGTCGTAATCGCGAAAAGACAAGCTCTTCACCTCTTTCATTTGGAATTGTGGACTGTCTAGACAACAATTAACATTATATACTTAAAACTCATATTAGTCAAACTCTACAGATACCGCGTACTACCAAACGGTATCTTTTGTTTGACATAAATCCCCGTTCCAAGCGTATCGGCCGCGTGAATTGTCCGTTCCCCATAACGCCGATTAATATCGTCAATCGCCGCCGTCGTGTGCTGCTCGCGGGCAATTTGATCGGCAAAGATGCTCAGCTGTCCATCGGTCGCATCTTCCAGTTCGTAGCAATGGATACCAATTTCACGGATGTTGTCTGGTGCTCGTTCAAATAGCTGCCGAGCGAGGGCATAAATAGTGTGGTCGCTCCGAAAAGCCAGTTGCGCCATGCGGCTGGCGTGCCAATAGGTACGGTCAAACGTCTTGGCATAGACATAGACACCACGAGCCGCTTTGTGCTGACGGCGCAGGCGACTACCAACCGATTCACACAAATGATGCAGCCGTTTCACAATCTCGTCACGCGGCAAATCAAACTGCTCCAGCACATACTGCCGGCCAACTCGCTTGACGTCACTCACGCGGTCGTCCACTTCCCAGCCGCGCAGTCGCTGATGCCACTGCTCACCGACGATGCTTTTAAAGACGATCTTTTGCAGCGTCGCCACGTCCGCATCCAGAAATTCCAGCGGCGTATAAATCCCCACCATATTGAGCCTATGTTCGTTCCGTCCCGCGATACCGGTGAGGTCAGTGAGCTGCAACGTTCCCAAGGTGGCACGTAAATTTTCAGCCGTGATCACATCCAGCCCATCTGGTTTGTGCAGACTGGCGGCGGTTTTCGCCAGGAACCGATTCGTACTAATGCCGACGTTGCAGCGCATAGCACACCCAACTTCATCACGCAGCCGCTGTTTAATCTCATGCCCGATATCGACTAAATCCCGCTTAGTAATCGAGGCAGGGGAGTCATGAAGATCAATCACCCCCTCATCAATACTCTTCATCGTCACGTGCGCCGAATAATCCTGCATGATGGCGAGCAGCTTGTGATAGACGAAGCGGTATTTCGCCGGATCACTCTCCAGCGCCACGAGGCCTGGCGCGAGTTTGAGGGCATCTTTATAGCGCATACCCACTTTCACGCCGAGCGCCTTGGCTTCGTAACTCGCCGTCACAATCGACGTATTTTCCGTCCGCCGATTCATAATCGCCACCGGTCGCCCCCGTAACATCGGTCGCGCCTGCTGCTCCACCGTCGCAAAGCAACTGTTGAGGTCGATATGCATGACGAGCGGCAGAGCCGGATTGTAAGCGTTACGCATACACAACCCCCTTCTTTTGTATCGCCAAAAGAAGCAAAAGTGATTTCTTTTGAGCCTGCAAAAGAAACAAAACGGCTGGGGTGGCTTCGCGCCCGCGGAACACAAGCCAGTATTTATTCTTGGTACGCTGCGGAACTCGCGCTGGGCGTCTGCCCAGGCTCAGACAGTCCTCGCGTATCCAGGAATATTCACCGGCTCGCTTATCCGGTGCCCTGCAGATACCCCAGACCCCTAGCAACAGCTCGAAAACTGCGCTAGCGCGGGTGACGCGAGGCGAGGCAACACCCACATTGAGCCTGCGAGATGTAGGGGTGGACCGAGCGGCAGGACCCGCGAGCAGCGACCTACGTGCCCGTCGCTTGTAAGCGACGGGTGACAACGGGAGTGGTGTCAGTCTATTCATAGTGATCCGCCTCCTGCGTCAGCCGCCAGGTCAGGCGTTCACTGTCAAACTCTAAGCGGTAATCAGCTACCCCGTCAGTCACTTCAAACACGTGCACCGTGCGTTGGCCTTGCGTCGTCGGGTGGCGCAAGCCGATCTCGCTCACCTCAATCTCTCGCCCATTTGGCCGCCGAAATCTCACCGGCCGACAGAGATTCAACCCCTCGCCAAAAGCCGCAATCATCTGTACTCGTTCGTTTAAAAAAGTCTCATCATTCATCGCTAGTATCCTCTAAAAAGTTAGTTAGAGAAACGATTTCTGATTGTATCGCCCGCTTTCTTGCCCGTTTCTAGCAAAGAACTCGAAGACGATGAATGATCCATTCGCGAGGGACGCTTTGCCTCAAAAAAGGCTAGTGTGTATCGCGTGGTTAGTCTTATTATATCATATTTACGCTTTCTATTTCAGCAGAGCTTTGCTATTCTAAGCCTCAACAGGAGAACACCATGAAACGCCGCCACCAACCTTCAACCGAACAAGAAATAAACGACAGCTTCCTTCCACTGACCAATTCACAATACACTAATCAGTATTTTACCCGCCATGCTATTGAAGACGAATACGGCCGGTTACCCGGAAATATAGTTGCGAAACTTGCCCTCGGTGGAGGTAGTAGCTGGGGTATTCAAATATTTGATGAAGGCGATTACATACTTCGCTCAAATGAAGAAACTTTCGACAATGACGATAAACACTTCATGACCAGCAAAAAGCTGTCAGGAACTCGTCAAAATCTCAGCAAGCTCTCCTTCATCAACGTCAATCTTGTCGCGAATAAAGAGGATGCTATCGGTTTCGTACATATCACCGACAGCGCGGCTCATTGGACAAGGACAAGTGATGCATCAATGCTTAATGTAGCACCAGCCGGTCGTCAAGATTTTTTTCATCTTCCCGAAATAAGAGAGTATGATGCCGTATATAAACCTGAAACAATTCTGATGATTGGAACAATAGGCGTTCATCGTTACCTTAATGAAGCCTTTCATCAAGAGGAGTCTGAAGCCCTTCGCGAAAAAGCACACTCCATGCGTCAGCATCTCCGTGCGACGCCAGAAGAAATACGAGAAGCCTTCAAACGTTGGCGTTAACTATATCAACCTCTAGAAAACTTTCTCAATTTTTGCTACAATCATCACTAACCTAACCGGTTCAACAAACCAAGCTTTAGCTGTTTGTTGAAGCGAAAGGAGAAATAGCGGTAAGATGAAGCTTTTGTCGTTTACGACAAAACGAAATCTTTATAGCTTATTTCGACGCGGTAGCGTAGCTCAGTTGGTTAGAGCGTGAGACTCATAAGCTCAAGGTCACAGGTTCAATTCCTGTCGCTACTACCAACGAAAAATAGTCACCCTGAACGGTGACTATTTTTCGTTGGTAACGACAAGACATGAAAAGTGGCCAGGCAGAACGATGTCTGCCTGGCCACGAGTTGGAGCTAACGCTCCAGGAAATCGATCTCTCGAACCTCCTTTTCCGGATCGTCTGGGACGATGAAGGTTTTAACTTCCTCAGTCCCAAACTCCACTGGGAATTTCCGATCAGCGATCTCGAACGTCGCCGTCGAGTTGCTGCCGGAGTTGTATAGCCGCACCACCCGGCCTTCGCCGTCGTAGTGGGGTTTCAGCGCCGACATCGTCACCTCGGAGGGTGATTCAAGCGACGCAAGCGACATCACCTGCGGAAGTGATGCCTTCGGTCTGAACGTACCGTTGAGATACAGTAGCGGCTCGTTCAACTCGTTGCCCGCGCGGGACAGCCCAGCCGTTTCCCAGCTGCCATTGAAGGGCACGACTCTAAGCGTGAGTTCGTGCTCTCCTTGGTCTGTCCATAGCTGCTCATCGAGGTGATTCTCGTCGAGCTCGCCGGGATCATGATGAGAATATACTGGAGCACGCACGCACGTAAGCTCAAGCGTCTTAGGCGTAGCACTGTAACTGAATAGTGAATCAGTTACAATGGCAAATCCTCCACTACTCCCATCACGTCGGGTGCCGCACACCGATACGAACTCCTGGCACGGCTCTTCCTCGCCATTTGGTGTCCGGTCGTGGACGTTGGCGTACGACGCTTCGGCCACTACTTGCGGATCTCGTAACCTGTACGGGAACTGCAGTTTCAGCACCTTGGCTTGCTCGGCCCAAAAGAGTCGTACGCGAATCTCGAAGATGCCCGACTGCCGATACACGATGTAATCGCGGATCAGGCGCGTACAGCGACACCTGCGTTCATCCGTACAGCGGCAGTCGTAGCGACTGACAGCCCGAATGATCGCCCGGACGGGCCCTGTTTCCAGCAGACGAACCTTGGCCGCACCAAAATGCGTTCGCACTCCGTCATACGACACCAGAGAATGCCCCCATGTATCAGTGGGGTCATCGATCACCACGGGCACCGCTGCCGGTCCACTCAGAATCCGATGGCCAAGCCGTGGACTGGCGAGCCGCTTGATATCACCGGTACGCGGATTAATCTCAAGATCAACCCGCGGGGTACGGATGCGCGTGTCTGTCGCTTTGACGGACGCGCGCCTCTGGCCTCTCGTGTGCCGCTTCAGGCCGAAGGTCTCCCAACCGAACGCTGGCGCGTTAGGCTCAAACACAATCCGGGAGTTACCTGTGCCACCATATACCGGCTCTACCCATTGATACGGAACCTCCCGACCCGCCGAGTCAAACAGCCTGGCATCTGGCCACCGACTTGCAGGGAAATTGAAGTCCGCTTCGACTGGCAAAGTCACCACATAGGGGTGTGGATTGAACACCGTCACCGGCATGATATCGTCATCTTGCTCGGTATGGATATTCCACACTACCTGCTGCGTCGCTTCTTTTATGGCCTGACGTGCAGTGGCACGGACGCCACCCAACTGGTCGTTGGCGTCCTTGTGGCCAGCTTTGAGAGCCGACCCTGCTGCCAGGTCATGGAACTGGCACCACGAGTACACCCCCCAAGCTTCTTGCAGTCTCGGGTAGTGCACTTGTGCCAGCTTACGTGACTCAGAAGCGCCAGATAGCTCAGCCATGGCGAACAGCTTTTCAGCTGTACGTAGCATATGCCCCGTACGGCGCAGTTCACGCTTCATGCTTGCCAAGGTCGCATAGCAACCTCGTGCATGATGCTGCAAGGCGTCACCTCGAACAACCGGCAAGTTCATTTCTGCCAGTTGCCCTAGAAAACTTTCGATCGTCGTGAACTGGATCGGAACCCGATTGGTTTGCTGGAAATGCCTTAGCTTTTCTAGCAGTACCCGAGTCCAGACGCCACCATGGTTGCCGATACCCACAAACATGATTGTGGCCTCCAGGTCAGAATCCTCAAGCACCTGGGTGTTGATCTCTACGTGCCGGGGAAGACCTACGGGACCAGTCCCGTATTCAGGGGTTAGGTGGAAACAAAGAATCCGCCGACCACCATTGTCCTCCCACCAGAATGCCCTGGGCATGCCTGGCACCTCATGATCTTGGGGCCGCAAAAACAGGTAGCCCATCGCTGCGCCGCCGTTAATGCTGTTTTGGACTTGACCGATGTTGTGGCCGAATCCATCCGGATTCAAGGCAAACCGCGCCGTCTTGCCAAACTTCTCCAGCAAGTACCGCTGCCCCAGCAAGTGCTGCCGGGCTGCTGCCTCACCATCAGGCAGGTTGCAATCTGCTTCGACCACGGTACCGCCGCCCAACTCCCAGCGTTTCCGGCGAACCAGCTCCTGGATGCGCGCGAACAATGTCGGGTCTTGCTGTTCAACCATGCGGTAATGAGCGGTTGAAGTACCCACGAAGATCATTTCGGGGTATTCTTCCATCAGTTCGACCGCCGATGCCCAGCTTTCGAGAACGACCTGTTCCGTCTCGGGTTCACCCCACTGCCACACCGAATCGATGTGCGTGTACCCGATCACGTACAGCGCTTTGCGCTTTGCTTTAGAAAGTTTGTTCGGTCCCACCGTTCCTGCGGTCATCAGACCCTCCTCAGCTCAGTCGCCCATGATTTGTTCAATGGGCGAAAATTATGAAAGTACTACCGTTGGGGTTACTGTATAACTATGCGGGCATAGTGTCAATAAGAATGAACGGTCTCTGATGGCGAGGTGTCGTAGGAGTTTAGTAGGTTTAACCTCATCAATGATTCTTACCTCTGTGTCGAACATCATGATCGGCGGAATTAACTCTTGTCGCTACTATCAGTAATTGTTTAAATAGATCCTTTCTTGGGCCTATTTATTTTTTAAAGATTCAAGTGGAATTTCAACTCGATAATCACGAATAAATACGCCGTTAGGTTCCTCGGCATCATTCATCCACGCAGCCGATGGTATGGCTTTATAAACTCGCCTGATTGCATCGCCCATAAATTCACCCGGTTCGCCCTGGTAATCTGCGCCTTTCTTGCGTCCGCCAGTAGTATGTTTTATAGTTAATCCACCATGAACGAGACTGAATCAATCACACCACCCGAGAAATGTCTTCACTGCCCGAATCGCAGCAGAGCTTCGAAGTTCTTGGCTTGTCTTGTCGGCAAAGAAACGCTAGCGCCTGGATGTGAAGGACCGGTCAGCGTTGCGCATGGAGTTATTGAGAGTCGGCTACGATACAAAGGGGAGCCATCACCGAAAAAGTCAGAATTTAACTGGAACAGCATGACCGGCCCAGCACGAGACGATAGCGGTCGTCGTCGTTATAGCAAAACGAGCTGGACCATAGAAACCGTGTGTGGCCGTGAAGCTATAGAACCTCGCGAAGATGAAGTTCCGTATGACACTTCCAAAGTTTTTTGGACGAACAAAGACGGCTCACGTCACGCCGCATTCATTACAGGCGACGAAGAGCAAATCTCGGAGCACCGCAGTTCGCAAGGAATTATGGCACTTTTGGATAATGTATCTAGGCTACAAGATGAAAAGAGTAATGCAACCAAGAACATAGCCGACATGGGATTCACGATACTCGCTTTGGCTGGGCGTGACACTGATAACGATAAGTGCGCCGATTAACCAAAGGTCCCTGCTACGCTACCTTACGTTCCGCATGTTCATGTTCCACCGGCTCATACTGCCACTCCTCGTACGGATTCCGCCATGGGTTCATAGCTGGCGCCTTCAGATTTGTTGGCATTGCTTTTAACGCTTTATCTATATGCTCAATTGGATCCTCACTGACAAAACCTTTCGGACCATGCCCAAACGTGACGTGGCGGATACCTTCGGTAACAACTAATTCCTGCAGCCGAACCAATGAATCGTGCCATGCGTCTAGGTCAGATCCCATCCCTGCGCAGTACATGCCCCACAACGTGTCGCCCGCAATCAAGGCATTACCTTCGGGATGGTACACGATGTAGCTCATCGAACCAGGGGTGTGGCCAGGTGTATGAATTGCCTGTAGGGCCATTCTGCCAATTTTGATGTGAAACGATTCATCAATTGGCGTCACCTGTTCAATTTTCGGAAACGGTATATTTTCATATAAAAAAGCCGCTGTTTTCAGCGGATCTTGGGTCTTTACTCCCCCTATATCATCTTTGTGTAGATAGAGGGTTGCTTTCACCAAGGACATATAGGCGATGTGGTCGAGGTGACCATGCGTGCCGAGGTACAATGTCGTATCTTCCGGCCTGCGATCAATCTGCCGCAGCATCAACTCGTGGTTCTCGTAGCCCAGATGACTTCCCGGGTCGATTTCGACGTTGACACCCTCGTTGTCGGTTAAATAATAGCCGTTTGCGTCAATAGGCACAGTCAGTGATTCGCCGCTGTGTAGATAAAAATTATCGAGCAACTGCAATGGGCCCTTTGACCTTCCCATGTCCACATAATGCGCTTTTTTAAGAATTATGCAAGATAAGCGTAAGTGCTACGCCAATAAATCCATAGGGCCGAGGATACACTTTTGCAAAGATGCATTTTTATGGTATTATTTCTTTGACGGAAAGTCCGTAGGTTTCACCAAGCGAAAGGATTCATTGTGAAACCCAACTCTCACGAAGGTGACCATCAGTTCGCGTTGTGCGCATGCGAAATGTGTACAACACTGAAGGAGCTTGTTGCTCTGCTGTGGCTCGGTACCTACTTCATTTTTGTCTACCACAACACGGAGACAGCGTCTGGTGCCAGTATCTATGCGATCATAGGTGCCGTCTGTTATGCCAGTGCTTTTCCGGTCGCAACCTGGGCGCTCGGCGCCTGGCTCGATGGCCGGGCGACAAAGAAGTCGTAGAATGCCAAAAAACCAGAGCATAACCGGCCGCCACTACATCCCGCTGCAAAGCAACGTCGAGCCCCGCTCCGTTGCGATAACGCAGCGGGGCTCTTCATATATACCCGTACCTCAGCAAGCCGGCATACGCTACTGAATAAAAAGTTCGCCGGCTGCTATATTGCTCATAATTTTTTCAACATACGTTCGAACGGCGGGATCAAGCGTTTTCTTTTCAGTCAAGTCACCCTCATAAATCGTCAATTGTTCCTGCACTATTTGGAGGCTACGCATTGCTGCCGACACATTAAAGGCGTCGATTGATTCCTCGGCGACGACACCGACATGTTCGCAGTACTCCGTAAACATGTCGCGTAGGTCATGGGCGAGTGTCGGATACCGCGAGCCATAGTTACATATAAAATTGACGATATTGTAATGCCGCGGCCACAACCACGAGCAGGTCTCACAGTCAATAACGGTCGGCACGCCCGTTCCATCAATCATCAGATTACCGGGTTGCAAATCACCGTTCGTAAAGCACGTTACCGTTCCTGGCAGAACGCGTTTTACATACTTCACCATCTGTTCTACCAGATGACCGTCAACATGCGCACGAAAATCAAGCTTTTCCAAAGCCTCAAGCGCTTTGTCGATATTTGACTGCTTACCTGGCTGGTTAAAGCGCGTAATGCCCGTACTGCCCGAGGATCGTTGATCCATATAGGCATATAGTTGGGCGAGGTAGGGGAGGTGTGCCCGAATAGCCTCGCCCTTCCCGGCAGCAAAATCCTCCTCCATTGGACGTCCACTCGCCCACTCTGTGACGATATACTCAGAGGTGAGTTCAATCACTCCCGGCACACGGTAATGCATCTCCAGCGGATCAATCTCCCTCATTGCCACGAGGCCAGTTGCTTCGGTCAACAGCCGCTCACGCAGTTTTGGATCAACGGCTTGTTTGATAAACACTCGCCTACCATCAAGTGCACCTTCGAAAGCTGCAAATCGATGTGTCGTCCGTATGGTTCTTAGTGGGCCATACGCTTCAAGTGCGCTTGGTTGCACTATGAATCACGCGCCAAGCTTAGACGTCAAGTCGGTCACTACCGAGCGTAAACAGCTTAGCGAGACCCATTGCCACGAGGCCGTAGACGATAATCGCAACAATACTGCTTACCTCTAAGACTGAGTGGCCATAGCTTGGTTGGTAGCTAAAAATGCCATAGAATGGCCAGGCAAAGAAACCGCTCACCCCGTAGACAAAGTCAACAAAGGGAGCGCCTTGGTTGGCGGCAAGAAGTAGCAAAATGATACGCATCAGTAAGAATGCGATGATGATACCCGCAATGTAATAGATGACGCGCGCCGCAATAACGCCGGGACCAACGGTTCTGACCGGAGCTGTGACCACACGTTGCTCCGTCGGCGTATCGTTCACTTCACGAACAACAGTTGTTTTCTGGTTTAGATCATCACTCATATGAACAATTCCTCCGTTAGTTGTACTACTATTGTAGCACTTTCTCAGAGGAATCACAGATGGTGAGTTTTTTAGACAAGCTCGGTGTTATCGGGCAAATTGTTTTCGTGAGCGGTAATAAACGCTTGGAGTTCTTCGCTGGTGCGGGGGCGGTTCCAGCTGGCAAGTTCTAAGACGTCACTAAGGGTAACCGGTTCAATATCGGTGCTAAATGTATTCATTTGTTTGCTTCCTGTTTGTTTTTATTGTTTGATGTATCTATTTAAGCATAAAAGGTTAAAAAAAGCAATAGTATTTATGGTTATTTTTGACGATTTCACTACGGTTATGCTATAAATAGAACAAAAGGATTGCAAAAACAAAGAAATGAACATCGCTAGCTCTCTCATCGTTGTGGCATTTGCGGCACTTATCCACGCCAGCTTTCAGTTGAGCGTGAGCGTCCTCAGTCTGCTGAGCAGCCATACCATTGGTGCCAAACGTTCGCACACCAAACTCGTTCGCCTCGTGGGAAGTTATATCTTTGGTGCGGCGGTGATGACTCTCCTACTCCTCGCGGCGACCGCCCTCTTCTTGCTTGATGCCTTTCCTCGGACGACACCGCAACTCGTATGGGTCATTGTCTGCGGGGTACTTGTGAGCTTGGCTATCGCGGTTTGGCTGTTTTACTACCGACACGAAAAAGGCACAACCTTGTGGGTTCCGCGCGGTATTGCCCGTTACTTGTCGGAGCGCACCAAAGCAACCAAATATAGCGCCGAGGCTTTTGGTTTGGGTCTTAGCAGTGTCGCGGGCGAGGTCCTCTTTATCTTCGCTCCGGTTATCATCAGCGCTCTCGTGATTATTCATTTGCCAACACTCTGGCAATTGGTCGGCTTGACGATATATACCGTCATTTCTCTGCTCTCACTTCTGATCGTCGGAGGACTCGTCGGCAGCGGTCATCGCCTTAGTACCATTCAACGCTGGCGCGAGAAAAACAAACATTTTTTGCAGTTTGCGGCCGGTGGCGGACTACTAGTGCTCGGCTTTTTCATTTACGTTAATGAAGTCGTTGCCGCAACCGCATTTGCCAGTGGAGGATTTTAGTGATGAGCCAGGCCGTCGATATCATTAAGCGCGGTGGTAAGCGACCCACCGAACCCTTCAATCGCGATAAGCTTCACGCCAGCGTGATCGCCGCCTGCTTGAGTGTGCGCAGCCCTGAGGGCCTCGCCGAAACCACCGCCCATGCCGTCTGCGATGCTGTCATTGCCTGGTTGGAAAACAAATCAACCGTCACCTCTGCCGACTTACGTACCGCTGCTAGTAAATACCTTGAGCAATTCCACCCCGAGGCAGCTTATTTATACAAACATCACCGATTGGTCATATAAGGAGAATCTTGTGCCAAAAAAACACACATTTGATTACGATTTGATAGTAATTGGCAGCGGTGCTGCCGGTAGTGCTGCCGCGACGATTGCGGCTCGCGATGGTAAAAAAGTAGCCATCGTTGAAGCCGACACCTTCGGTGGTCAATCACCAAACTGGGCTGATATCCCCACCAAAGCGCTACTCCACGTCGCCCAACTTTATGACGAAGCTCGCCACGGTTCTCGCTTTGGCATTCGCTCGAGCACACTAGGCTACAACTACCCTTCACTGCTAGCCTGGAAAGACCTGGCCGTCAAGCGCACTGGTGCTGGCGGCAATCGCCGCTACTACGAACAGCAAGGTATTAGTGCCTTCGCTGGTCGCGCCCATTTCCTCAGCCCCAACGAAATTAGCGTCAACCGTCGTCAACTCTCGGCTGAAAAATTCCTCATTGCCACCGGCGCCGAGATGGAAATGCCCAACATTCCGGGTCTCGAAAATGTTTCGTTCTTTACGCCACGCACAATCCTGGAGGCGACGCGTCCGCCAAAAAGCTTATTTATCATTGGCGGAGGCAGTATCGCCATTGAGCTTGCTCAACTACTAGCAATTTTTGGTACCAAAGTCTACATCGGGGAAATCGCTTCGCGCCTCTTACCGCACGAAGACCACGAAGTTGGCGAACTGATTGAACGTATTTTTAAAGAACAAAAGGGCATTACCAGCCTCACGCAAACACGTGTCGTTGCGATTGAAAAAGACGGCATCAGCAAGCGCGTTACTATCTCGCGCGGCGGTACAGAAAAAACCATTCGCGTAGACGAGCTTCTCGTCGCGACCGGACGTCTGCCGGCGGTTGACCTGGGGCTCGAGAACGCAACCGTTGATTATACGGGCAAAGGTATTGAGGTGAACGAATATCTCCAAACGAGCGCGCGACACATCTATGCCGCCGGTGATGTACTCGGACGCAATAGCTACACTCATACTGCGCTCCTGGAGAGCCGGATCGCGGCGCATAATATGCTCCAAAAAACCAAGATCAGCCCCGATTACACTGCCACGCCACATGTTACCTTCACCTACCCGGGTATTGCCTCAGTCGGTCTCACCGAAGATGATTGCATCAAACGTGATCTCGCGATCAATAAAGCCGTGGCGCCGCTTAGCCTCGTGGCGCGGAGTAATACCAGTGATTTTCGCGACGGTTTTGCCAAGATTATTACCGATAAAAAAGGTGTCATCGTGGGCGGCACCATCGTAGCGCCGCACGCCGGTGATATGATTCAAGAACTTGCCCTCGCGGTCAAAAATGGTTTGAGCGCCAGCGATCTCGCCAACACCCCGCATGCCTTCCTCAGCTGGAGCGAAGTTGTCCGGGTAGCTGCCGCCAAATTAAGTTAGCCTAACAATACAAAAAGGTGCTACGATGAGCACCTTTTTGTATTAGCAGCGAACCATTTATTATAATTGATCTTTTACTCGCGAAGCAGCTTGCGAGGTGTCACGACCCGCCTGCTTTACTTGTTCTTTGACTACGCCAGCATTTTGACGGCCTGCGTTATAGGCCTGCTCAAGCAGGCGGCTGGCAACCTCGCGACCCCCCAAACCGAAGGCTAAAGCTAAACCAAGTGCGCCCGCGCCCACAAGCGCCGTGTATGTGATGTTGACGATATCTTTGGCAATCTGTAGTTCGTTCAAGATCATGAAAACCGCGATACTCATAACAATCGATGGAATAACCGTGCCGAGTACTTTTGAGAAGGCGCTACGATTCAGCACACGGCTGACAAACGCCACGACCGCACCCGAGACAATACTCGCGACGAAGAAGATTAGCAACGCGGCAATAATATGTGGCAAGTAGCCATACACTGCACCCATAAAGGCGTTAAATGCCGGGACATTCAGAACTGACACTGCCAATGAGATGAAGCCCAAGAAAACCAGCCAAAAAACTACTTTTGCAACCAGTCGTGTCGGGCTTTCAATAACACGCGAGATCACTCCGCCAGCCGGCGACACGTGCAGTGTCCGGTCAAAACGAATTCCTCGCAGGGCTTTGCGTGTAATTGTTTGCAGTAGTAACGCAATAAAATATCCAATAATAAGTAGGAGCAACGCTCCGATAATTTGTGGTAGGTAGTCGAACAGTCTACTCAGCCCGTCGTCGAATGTTTGCCGTATGTTATTTCCGTTCATAATTCCTCCTTAGACTCTGATGTGATGTTGTAAGAAGGAAGGTACCTTCTCTACCTCTCAGTCTAAAGGCTTTCTTTGGTTTGTCTGTGAGATTTTTTACAAGTTCCCATCAGGAACCTATCAGCTATAACTAGCGACTACACCCCCTACACCTTGTAAAAAACGGCTCCATCTGGTACTATGGTCTATGTATCGCGGGATGGAGCAGTCTGGTTAGCTCCCGTTCGTATCAGTAGCTCATAACTTGTTATGAGGGCACATAGATAAACCAGGTCATGAAACAACATATATCGCGGGGTGGAGCAGTCTGGTTAGCTCGTGTGGCTCATAACCACAAGGTCGTAGGTTCAAATCCTACCCCCGCAACCAAGAAAACACACTCATCGAAAGATGGGTGTATTTTCTTGGTTAATTCGCCCCCTTACCACCAAATATAAAGTCTACCCACTGTGCAAAGTTCGAAGGTTCGGCCGTTTGGATTGGTGCGATAGGTGAAGCGTCTTCGGCTTTTGCGGCTGCGGAATTTGGTGGCAAAATGAGCACCTTTTCGCCAGGATTCGCCAAGTTTAAGCGTCGCCGTGCTTCCACCTCTAGATATTCAGGGCTTTTGTAGTACTTCTGTTCCAGCTCGAGTGTCTGCGTGTCGAGTTCGGCCACCTGCTGTTGCTGTTCTTTGCTATCTATCTCTTTTTGCAGGGCATAGTTGCGCTGCATCACACCCACTGATCCCCACGCCCAGCTGGCCGCAATCAAAAACGCCACCGCAATCACCAAATTGTTCAGTGAAAAGTATTTATGACGGATGTGATAGTAGAGTTTACGGATGTTTATGTTTTTCATATCCTACAATAATTATAGCAGCTGTTGAAATATTAGGTTATATCCCTGCTTCGTAGGGATATAGCACTTCGTCACTCGGAAAAACTAACAAGCTAGTTTTTCTCTCGTTTCCTAGTGCTATAATATCTCAAGCGGGGCTGTAGCTCATCGGTTAGAGCAGGCGGCTCATAACCACTTGGTAGATGGTTCGATTCCATCCAGCCCCACCATCAAACTTATGTTAGTAAAAGAACTTCATATGAAGTTCTTTTACTTTAATATGGACGCTTGGTGCTCTTCGTACATTTCTCTCATTTCACGACTATATTCCTCAAAAGGTTCAAGCCCCACTGCCGCTCGACGTTCTTCGAGATGCGCTTCGTCTTCAATAGGGAGTGGCCCGAACTTTCCCTCACTCATGCTGAATTGACTGCCGTATAGCTGTGGCCTACCCGTATTCATACGAACCCTATCTTCAAATAAAGCAATATTCCATAACACCACTTCATCTCTGGGAAGTTGTTTCATAAGTTCAAGACATTTTTTCTGAAAGTCTGGATCTTTATCCGCATGTTGCGCAAGTAGCCAAGCTGCAGATGCAGCCTTTTTACCAACCAAAGTAATCGATGGCCAGCCCTGCTGATTGATGATTTCTTTTAACCTTGTTGTATTTGCTTCATCAACACTACTGTCCCATTTATGAGTCGTTTGATATACACTACGCATGGCTTGATCAGCTTCTGACATTTCTAATAATTCTGCCGCAAGTATATCTCTCGGTTCTTGTTCCATGCTAGTTAGTATACTCCACAGATGAATTAATGCTTATTACGCTTATAGCGCCTCACTAGCTGAACCTGAATGGGCGGTTAGAGCTTTCTAACCGTTTCTTGTTATTATCGATACATGAGAAATCTTCAAGAAAAACCGTTTTATGGAATCATCAAGGAATTTAAGCATTGGGTTGTATTATTTCGCGAAAAACAAGTAACAATCGGTAGCGTGATCATTATGTCAAAAGAACTTGATAGGCAAAGCCTCGGCACAATATCCGCAGAAGCTTGGGGTGAATTTGGAAAGGTAAGCGCATTCGTCGAAAACACTATTATGAAAGCTTTCGGGGCGGAAAAATTTAATTATCTCGCACTAATGATGTTTAATCCTGAAGTTCATTTCCATGTTATTCCCCGTTACTCAAAACCCGTTACCTTTATGGGTAGTGACTTTATTGACCCTGATTGGCCAGGCGCCACAAAGAGAGTCGCAATGGAGTTGGATAAAAATACCCTAGAGGCAATCAAGAACAGGATTTTATCGACAATTGAGTAGAATCGTGCATAATACCCAACCAAGTCAAGGAGATGGCCAAGTTGGTCATCTTTTTTTGTTATAATTCAATTACAATGTCTGAATTTACAGGTAATTCTATTTCAAATCGTTCACTCGATATGCTGGTGGGTGAATATGATACGTCTGAAATGACAGTAAAAAATGTCAATGGAGGCTATTCTCGGAACCGCAGGGCCATTGTTTCACTTGGTGAGAGTGAGGTATTTCTCAAGGAAGTTGATACAGATATATTGCCTGATGATGGCGACGTTGAACTAGGCTGGCTCAAAAAGGAACATAACGTCATTGAAGCAGTTCGCCCATTTGTCCCATCTCTACTACCTGAATGGTCTAAGCTCACTATGGACGGCCACCTGCTCATCATGCCCAGCTATTCGACTGAGGACGGATGGTTATGGACGCCGCCAGAGGGCACCATAGCAAGAGCGGCTTACGTCGATCGTATAGTTAGAGCAACCAGAGAGCTCGAGGAAGTACAATTACCGGGCTCACTGACGAATTCATTATCACTTCAACCCTATTTTAGAGATAAACTCGCTAACGATGATTCAATAGATCGCATCTTAAGCGACAGCCAACTGCGCTCCCGGCTTATAGAAAAATACTCGAGCCTCCTTCATGAGGCTGGTGACGAACACTTGTTGAACGCCTATTCATTACTTATTAACGCTCTTAAAGACGATGCGATGCTCGAAGAATTAAACGAAAAGACCCGACAACTCGCGCGTCAACCCAACGACTGCTTCAACCATTGTGATGTTCGCAGCGACAACATCACCTATCATCCAGCCACCGATGAAGTTAAATTCGTTGATTGGAACTGGGCGTCGTATGCTCCATCGAAATTTGGCTCAACTGAGTTTCTTGCCGACATGGCACGTCGTGGCGTTGATATAACACCTTGGACTAGCGACCTTAACTCAGAGCTCCTCGCGGCAATGGTAGGCTTATACATTGTAAAGAGCCTCAACGAGCCACTCTCGCCGACGAGCACTTTGCGTCAAATGCAGGCAGAAACGGGAGCTGTCTCATTCCAACTATATACTTTAGTGCGCTAAAGTCATTCTAACTTCGTTTATTTATTGATTGCGTGCATGTATTTCATGGCCAGCACGATCTTTCGCGAGGATGTAATTGATTTGACGGCGCTTCTCCTCGTCGTCAATAAAACTATTATTTACTTTGTCAATCTTTCGTTGAAGATCAGCGGCATGCATTTCTTCTATTTGCTGGATAGCTTGTTCGCGTTGTTCGGGGGTTGCATCTGAACTATCATCTTCCCAGAAAGGATCGTGCTCTGACTCAGGAAATGCGCGACCGCCACGGTGGCTATAGTGACGCCGCTCATGATGTGTTGTTTTTGTAAGTGCCTCTCCACCAAGTACGTGACGAATACCAGATACTGTTTCTTGAGCTCGTTCAACTGTAAAGCCAGCGCCATCCTCGAGATGTGCGCGACGTTGTTCCTCGCGCCACTGGTCATATTCGTTATCCATGTGTATGTTATAGCATAAACATCGTATTTTTTCAACTATTCCCAGCGGAAGACTCGGAAGGCGATGGCGTAGATGATAATCAACCATGCGCCAATGAGGCCGATTTGGGGCAGGATATCAATGAAATGCTTGCCCTCTGTGGCAATGAGGCGAATACCGTCAATAATCGGAGTGAGCGGTAAGAAGTTCGAGATATTTTGCAGCCAATCGGGCATGAGGTAGCGTGGAAAGAAAGTACCCGAGAGGAACATCATCGGAAAGACGATAATGTTGCTGAGCGGCGCAGCTTGGCGCTCGTTCTTGGCCCAGCCACCCAGCGCCAGACCGATGCCGAGAATCGTAATGATACCAAGCACCAAAAAGGCAATGAGCTCGAGCCAGTTACCGACCACCTGCAAGTGGAAGACGAGAATCGCCACCACAAACATAATCGCAAGACTGATGAGGCCAATAATCGCCTGGCCGATCATAGTCGAAAGGAAATATTGCCACACTTTGAGCGGCGTCGTGCTGAGTCGGCGAAGAATCCCCATTTTCTTGAGCTCGGGGAAGACGTTAACCGGACCGAAGATTCCCATGCCAATGATGGCAAAACCAAGCAGCCCCGCAAAGGTGTAGTCAAAGGCCGACAAACTGCGCTCGTTGAGCTGCTTCGACGACACAGTGAACGGCGTCACATTGGTGACAAATTTGGCATTGATGGCCTTAAACTGCTGATTGAGTACAGAGGTAAGCGCCGCCGCAGACTGCTGGTTGTTCTCGGTATAGATAACCTGGGCGTTTCCACTCGGGTACGGCGCGCCTTTTTGGATATCGCCAAACTCTTTAGGTAAAACGATAACCGCGTCAAGCTCGGAACGGCTCATTTTGTCCTTGGCCGCATCAAGCGTGGTGACATCTTTGTCTACCTTAATTATTTTGCTGTCGTCAGCTTGCTTCACAAACGTCTTCGCAAACGTGCTATCCGAGTGATTGATGATCGCCACGTTAAATGACACATTGCCACTGCCACTGTTGAGACTACCAAAGACAAAGAGGAAAATGAGCGGGAACCCAATCGTGAAGAAAATCGCCAAGCGATCACGAAAGAATCGCTTGGTATTGATACGAACAAAGGTTAAGACCGTGTAGAGTGACTTCTTCATGTTACCTGTCCTCCCGAATATCTTTACCGGTGAGATCGATGAAAACGTCTTCCAGATTGGCTTGTTCAACGTGCTGCTTTTTAGTGAAACCGCGCGCCAGGAGTTGTTTGATGAGATTTTTTGGCGTATCAATGGCGACAATCTTGCCGTCATCCATCACCGCAATCCGATCGCACAAAATCTCCGCTTCGTCCATGTAATGCGTCGTCATGATGACACTAATGCCTTTTTGGCGCACTTTTTCAATCAAGTCCCAGAGATGACGACGTGCCTGCGGGTCAAGGCCGGTGGTTGGCTCGTCGAGAAAGAACACTTTGGGACCGTGAACCAAGGCCGTGGTGATGCTGAGACGCTGCTTTTGGCCGCCCGAAAGACTTTCGACGTACGAATTGGCCTTATCCTCCAGGTCAACGTCGCGCAGGAACACGAGTGGATCAACCTTTTCGCCATAAGCGGCGGCGAACATTTCAATTACCTCGGTCAGCTTGGTTTTGTCTTGAAAAGCCGGCGCTTGCGGTTGGACACCGATAATATATTTAACCCGTTCAGGATCCTTAGCAACATCAATACCGTCGATTACCACTCGGCCACCGTCAATCGGCCGCAGCGTTTCCATCATCTCGAGCGTGGTAGTCTTGCCGGCGCCATTAGGCCCGAGAATACCAAAAATTTCACCTTTTTTGACACTAAAACTAACGCCTGCGACCGCTTGTTTATCGCCATAACGTTTTTGCAAATTTTTGACTTCAATCATGGCACTCATATCACCTATTCTACAAGCTATGGTATTTTTAGTAACAAAAAAGCCCCTTGAGATGATTTGCGCATCCGCGGGGGGCAATTTTGGCACCTGTTTGTTTGGTTTAATGATACTACCAAACGCGTCTATAACGCAAGTGCTTATTTAATCAAATTAGTCTTTTTTCTTTGAGATCGTCAAGAAACCGTTGCGTGGGTTTTCTTTGACTTCGCGGTCAGCAGGAAGATCAGTTGGTTCGCCCTTGGCGTTCTTCTCAACCTTTGCGAAGAAGTAAATAGTCTGTGGTTTGCCGCCACGAAGTGTGACTTCAGTTTTGTGCAAGTAGTATGTAATGCCCTTTGAGTTAGTGTGCTTGTAAGCCATTGGTCTTATACCTCCTATTAGTATCTTACAAAGGTAAGCGTACCGTCTCTGGTGTCCCCTGTCAACACCTAAATGCTCTTGTAATGGCGGTGGAGCATAAGACGGAGGACACCTAAGGTAAGCAAACGGGCGACAATAGCGAGTGCAATCAGGGCGCAAACGACGAGCGAAAAGCCAGCAAAATCAGGCGACCACACGGGTGAAACATAGATATGCCGGTACTCATTTGCCGATGGTAATGGCGCCGTATCGATGGGGTCACTCGCAGGGGTGGAAGCATTGAGCTTATCTTTAACACACTGAAAATACGGCGACCAACTGGCATACATTGCCCGGCAAGCATCGGTAATTTGCTTATAAATATTGGTCGAATTATCACTCTGCGCTGCAGCATCAAGCGCGGCCTGGCGATCACGCGCATATTGCTCCTGCAGGTATACACCTTTGCCCATGTCCGTATTCATATGCGCCGAAACATACCGCTGTAAATCATACAACCTCTGAGCAATCGCGTCCTTATCGCCGCTCGCATCGGCCGCAATCACTGCGGCCCGACGCTCAACCATACCGATATTATTAAGTCGCAGAAATGTAGCAGCAATAAAGCACATAAATACAAGTAGCACCAAAAGTTGCCACGTCTTGATGCGCTGCAGCTGCCTGATATTGCGTTGAATTCCTCTTTTATCGGCCACTCTAGAACCCCACCATTTATAAATTCAGTATATCACAGAGGCGGTAATGCTATACTTGGCTGTATGAATATCTTCTTTTCTGGCATTGGCGGCGTTGGCATTGGCCCCTTGGCCGAGATTGCGTACGACGCTGGGTATCAGGTGCAGGGCTCGGACCACACCGACACCTTGGTGACACGTGAGCTCGTAGCGCGCGGCATTACCGTTCATGTCGGCCCGCAAGATGGCGTCTTTTTACAGCAATGTCACGATACCTCACCGATTGATTGGTTCGTGTACACATCTGCCCTGCCCGACGATCACGCCGAGCTCGTGCTTGCTCGCCAGCTTGGCATAAAAGTCGCCAAACGCGACGAGCTACTGGCTCATATCATCACTGAGAAAAACCTCAAACTCATCGCCGTTGCTGGTACTCATGGTAAAACCACTACGACCGGTATGGTGATTTGGAGTCTGCAACAACTTGACATTCCTGTTAGCTATTCGATTGGGACGACAATTAGTTTTGGCCCGAGTGGTAAATTCGATCCAGCCAGTGACTATTTTGTCTATGAATGTGACGAATTCGATCACAATTTCCTGCATTTTCACCCCTACCTGTCTCTCATCACCTCGATCGATTATGACCACCCCGATACATACCCTTCAAAAGAAAACTATTTTGCCGCCTTCCGTCAGTTTATCGACCAATCAGATATGGCGATTATGTGGCGCGTCGACCACGACTTGATTGCAGCCACAGACGCCGACAACTGGATTCTCGGCGACGATGAAGTAATAGATCTCAAGCTGGCCGGCGCTCACAATCGCCGAAATGCCACATTAGTCATAAAAGCACTTGAATACCTCCAGAGTCAGTTCGCCGTCTCTTCAGCCAAGACATCTGCAGCCCGAGTCTTTGCTGCTGCGTACGCAACAGAGACGCGGCGCGAAGCCGTTTTGGCTGAAGACGTCAGCGAGCTGGCTCAACAGATACTGGAAACTTTTCCCGGCACCGATCGCCGTTTTGAAAAACTAGCCGATAACTTATACAGCGATTACGGCCATCACCCGGTCGAAATCGCTGCCACCTTGCAGCTGGCCCGCGAATTATCCGACCATGTCGTCCTCGTCTACCAACCGCATCAAAACATCCGTCAGCACGAGATCAAAGATGAATACACTGACCAGTTTGAACTGGCTGAGGAAATTTACTGGCTACCAACCTATTTGTCGCGTGAGGATCCGAACTTACCGATTTTACAACCTGAAGAACTTATCCAACACGTGACCAACAAGGAGGTTATCCACGTCACCGAATTTGGTGATGAGTTATGGGATGCGATTCAACGCGCGCGCGATGCCGGCAAACTCGTCATCTGCATGGGCGCCGGCACCATCGACGGTTGGTTACGAGAGGAATTAAAGCATAATGGCTAAAAAAGTATACTTCGCCTGCGCTGTACGCGCCGGAGGTGATACCTCTTCGTACCAAGCCCTGCTCGCATGCATTAAAGATTCCGGAGGTGAAATTTTAAGTGAAATATTCGTGAACGATGCGATCCAATTTGGCGGCAGCCCGCTTCCAGTATTAGAAATCTACCAACGCGATATCGCCATGATTAATGAAGCGGATGTCGTTATTGCAGAAGTTACAAATCCATCTTTAGGTGTGGGATATGAACTTGGCTACGCGGAGACACTCGGCAAACCGATCTTATGTCTGTTTAATAAAGGTTCAGAGCGCAAATTATCTGCGATGGTAGCTGGTAACCCCTATAATCAGATCACCACATACAGCGCCGGTGAAATGCCCGTACTGGCAATCTCAACCTTCCTCAATAACTAGCAATATCGCTCCTACCGGAAATGACACCACACCACTTGGCACACTAAGTACGTGGAGGCTTCGCAGCGACAAAGTTTGTCGTGAAACCTTCACTCGTCCAGCGTTTCTCGTACGTCGTCATAATTTTGTATTCATCTGATAGCGTCGATTCGTGCAGGTCGAAGCTCAACTCATTGATTTGCCAACCCGACGCCACGAGTTGTTCAAGACTCCACAGGAAAAAGTCACGATTATCGTGCTTCAGATATAACGCGCCCCCGGCTGATAACAGTTCTTGATACTGCGCCAAGAAGGTCGGGTGCGTCAGGCGTCGGCCGGCTGAGCGCTTCTTTGGAAACGGATCGGGAAAGGTCAGCCAAATGCTTGCAAGTGACGAAGGAGCGAGAAGCTCGGGTAATTGATCGGCCCGAGCACGGAGAAACCGAATATTCGTTAACCCCTTCTCTTCCGCCAGCCGGGCGCCAGTCTGCAGGCGATCAGCTTTGACGTCTACGGCCAAAAATTTCTGATGTGGCGAACTGTCAGCAAGCGCCACACTAAAGAGCCCTGTGCCGGCGCCAATTTCTATCGTATCTACTGAGGCGCCCTTGTCCCATTGGTCATACTCAAAACAGAGCGGCGAGTTAGCAAACAATGCAAACTTATATTTTTTGCGCTTACGAGTAATAATGTAGTCGGTAGGATCAAGCACGTTTACTTGATATTGTTAGGTCGTTTGAAGTCAGAAATAACTCTCGTTACCTCGCCTGCGCTATCTTTGACAGTCTTTTCCGTTGCTTTCGCAAGGTCGACAGCCTCTACGCCCGCCTCTTTGACAGTCTCAATCACCTCATCTCTCAGTGAGCCAAGTTCCTCACCAACGTCTTTCAAATCTTTCAGTAAATCATCAAGACCAAGATCGCTCAAAAAACCCATTGTTGACACCCTCTAGTTTTGTACTTTTTTACGGATAATTTTTTTGACAATCAAGATAACAATGGCGATAATCACCGCCCCACCGAGAATTGCCGGTACCATAAAGGTTGGTTGATAGAGGACACCAGTATTTGGTACGGTGACCGTTTGAGTCTGACAGCTTGTACCCGTACATTGGTACGTACCACCACCGTAGGTGCTAGTGCCATAGGCTTGGGCGAAGTAATTGTTATACATAATTGGTTATCGTTCCTTAACCATAAGTTGTTACCTCTAGTTAACAACGACAACACAAAAAATGCAACATAAGCACAATAAATTGTTGACATTTTATAGCCATAAGCATAGAATACGAGCATAAACCTATAATAGGTATAAAAATAAAAAGGAACACAGCTATGATAAAACTAGACATTGCTCAGTTACTCGACAAAGAAATGGATCGTAAGGACTTTTTGAAGCACGTCGGTATTGGTATCGTGGCGCTGACCGGCTTCTCGGCTGTCCTCAAGGCCCTCTCTCAACAAACGACAAGCAGCTCGCCTAAATACGCAGGCTACGGCGGATCTGCTTACGGCGGCTCAGCAAAACACTAGAAATACTCAATATCGTTGTATTATACACCACTTATCCCTCAATAGTGGTGTATTCTTATTGCTTTTCTCTACCATAAGCAGTACCATAATACTAAGTTAATCATAGGGAGAAACATACAATTATGTTCGGATTAGGAACACCTGAACTTATCGTCATTTTAATAATCATCTTGGTGATCTTTGGTGGCTCACAGCTTCCAAAACTCGCTCGGAGCCTTGGTACCTCTGCAAGAGAGCTTCGTAAAGGCTTGAAGGGCGAAGATGACGCAAAGGTAGCTGACCACAAACAAACACCTACAGACACTTCTAAGCAGGGATAGTTTATGACCAGTGGACGTGGGGGAGCTCATAGCGGCCCTATAACACTGATGGATCACCTTCGTGAACTGCGGACACGGTTATTCGTCGTGGCTCTTGCCTTTATTGTAGGCTCGAGCCTCGCGTACGTTTACCGCGATCAGTTTATACACGTGCTCCTGTCGCCACTCAAAGGGCAAAAACTTGTCTATCTTAATGTCGCGGGTGGCTTCAACTTTATTTTCCTCGTTAGTATTTATGCGGGTGTTGCTTTTGTAGCCCCTCTACTCATTCAACAGCTGTATCAATTCTTAAAACCTGTCTTGCCGGCCAAAGTACGGAAACATTCGGTACGAATTTTCTTCTCATCGCTCGCACTACTCTGTGGCGGTGTTGCGTTTGGTTATATTTACGCCATCCCAGGGGCACTCAAATTCCTCTATACATTTGCCGGCGATTATGTCCAAGCATCTCTCACGGCCGACTCATACTTAAGCTTTATCATTGCCTATACACTTGGTCTCGGCTTGGTTTTTCAACTACCACTCGTGCTTTTGTTTATCCACTGGATCAAGCCACTCAAACCAAAAGGCCTCTTTCGCTCAGAACGATGGGTTATTTTGCTATCGTTTATTGTCGCCGCTATCCTCACGCCCACGCCTGACCCGCTTAACCAGACGATTATTGCCTTGCCGATTATCATTATTTATCAATTTGGCGTCATCGCTATCTTGATGAGCATCCATGGTCAAAAGAAAAAGGAGCGAAAAGCGCTTAAGGCCGCAGAACGTGCACGCTCAAAACAAGCACGACAGACACCTCAACCTCAAGTAGCCGTTCGTCCAGCTCCGCCTCAACCCGCTCCCGTCTCGGCTACAATTATTCCACAGCCTGTGGTCCTTCCCCCGTCAAGCCCATCACATAAAAATGTGTCGATGGATGGCATCATAACAGGTCGACGCCCACGTCCAACTTCCCTGCCCGTTAACGTTCCGACTCGAACTCCCACTCGTCCAACCCAGCTCACGACGCCAGTCCGGCCAGCGCAGCCAACGCTGCGACGAGGCCTTTCTATTGATGGCGTATCACCACTCTTTTCTTAGGGCTGTGGAGTTGTTGTTGGCGGTGCATCAATACCAAGTGTTGCATCGTCGAGGCTATTACCGCCGAACGCGTCAACAGCTTGCGCCTGCTTCATTTGTTCATCGTAAAGCGCCCGGAACTGCTTAAGCGCGTCTTGATTAATAGGACCAATGGCAGGAAAACCATCGTATGTATTTGACGAGACAGCCTTTGAACGAACACTCGCGTAATCTGGGCGACTCAAATCAAGCTGGACAGCTCCACTGTTGTCATAGAGAGCCATTGCGATACTGACCAGTAGGGCTGCGGCTGTAATTGCAAAGATAATCAAAAAGATAAAGCGATGCCGCATGATGATATTCTGCTCTACGATTGCTTCGTCATCGATCATGGGGTTTGTACCCCCTTAGACGCCGCCACATAGGCGGCACTAAACTCGTCAAAAGCAGTTGAATAGTCACTGATTTGATGATTAAGCGTAAGAATACTGGCATGGACGGCATTACGCTTAGTCCGAGCGTCATTGACTGCATCATAAAAGGCCACTGGTTGCTTGGTACAGTCAATCTTCATCGCACTTGAAAGCTGCTCCTCATACGCAATATAATCCGCTCGAAAGGTGTCAAGCGTTTGATTATAGGCGACAGTGATCTGCGATAACTTGGAGCCGTCGAGTTGATTGATGGCGATCCGACTATTGAGCGTTGCCATGAGTTTATTGGAGATAGATTCATACAATTCTCCGCGGTTTGCCCTTAATAACGCATCGTTCGCATGAAGTCGGTTGAGGGTGGTTTGGGCATTCAAACAGTTAGCGCGAATGCGATTTGCATGCGCATCATCCATCGTGGAAGAATCGGCGTGCGCCACCGGCAATACCGTCAGAGCGATGGCCGCCGCTATTGCCATACTAATAGAAGAAATGCGAGTTATGTTTTTCATGCCTATCTATTATCTCTCGTGAGGACCTATTTGGTCAAATGAAGTTGTTCATTTGTACGAGTAACCAAGCCGTCACGTATCAGTCCCGTCAGCGCCGGCACAAATCGCTCATCTGCTGCAAGATAACGTCGCAATGCTGTTTCCGTCATATCGGCAACTGTCAACTCACGAACTATCTGGCCACGCACCTCACGAACACTACCTGCGAGCGGTGATTGACGAGCATAATGCTTGCTTTGTCTCGTATTGCGCACACCTTGCGCCTTAAGGTATGAGCCATAATCCATCAGGGCCCAGTAAAAAGCTCGTGGCTGGTCACGGTCAATGGTGTCGTGTAGCTTCTCCATGATTGCCGTGTCCGATATTGCCTCTTCGTCGGCAAAAAAATGGTGAATATAAACTGTTCGAACATTGGTCTCAATAAAAATACTTGGTTGGTTATAGGTGTAGGCGCGGATGGCGCCGGCGGTGTTTTTACCGACACCGGGAAGCTTCAGTAAATCGACCTCGTTCTCGGGAAATCGCCCACCATCCTCTCCGATGATCATCTTCGCCGCTTCGTGCAAAAACTTCGCTCGTCGATTATACCCTAATCCTTGCCAGAGGGTTAAAACAGCCGCCAGCGGAGCCGCCGCCAATGTCTGCTCATCGGGAAAAGCGGTAATGAACGCCTGGAATTTTGGCACAACCCGTTCCACCTGCGTTTGTTGCAGCATCAGCTCACTGACGAGCACATAATACGGCCGCGTGTCCTCCCGCCAGGGCATATCACGGTATAACTCGTGCCCTTTTTGCCAAATCAACTCTCGAAAGTCGTCGTTACGCATGAGCTTATCGGTAAAGATCGAACCAGTCAGACGTTTCATGGAATAATTGTTCCATAATGTCATCACTGTCATCGAGCTGATGTGAGGCACCTTCTATAATCACGTAGGCTTTTGGCTCATCAGCTACCTCGTAGTAGTGACGAGCATATTCTACTAACATACCCTCTCCGGCGGTGATAAACTTAATGGGATAGCCTTTGTGTGCCGCCCACTCAGTATTATCACCGAGCTTTTTATTGTTCTCGTCCATAAGCCGAGGCATCACGTAACCCTGGCCGGCGACACCAATCGTCATATTTTGATAACTCACTTCTGGAAAATCGTTCGTCCATCGCGGATCCTGATCTTGCCAGGCCAAGCCGTGCGAGGCGTCCCACATGACGGCTGCGTCAAGCTGAACCTTACTGCCGAGAATCGTAATACCACCATAACTATGGCCCAGCGCAAAAACTTTCCCGACAGCATTATCGCGGAGATATTGCACCACGGTTTCGAAATCAGCAATATGCGTCTCAAGCGTACAGTCGAGAAGATCTCGATACTCCTGGCCAAAATCATACATATAGAGTCGCAGTGTACTAAAACCGTGATCATAGAGATAACGAGCGCCCAAATACTGCAATAGTTCATTGCCCTCGCCCGGTAAGCCGTGCATCATCACAATGACAGGACTACCGTCCGTCAGCGAACCACGCAAAATACCATGAATCTTCTTTCCGTCAGGGAGGTCAATCTTAATGTCCCGTTCGGGTATGTTGTTATACTTCATACACTCATTATACTGCCGTAGATGCATGTCGTATAATTAGAAGTATGACAACATATGTTTTAGCGGGAGGATGTTTTTGGTGCTTAGACGCCGTGTATCGCCGTATCAAAGGCGTTTTTTCAGTGGTGAGCGGCTACACCGGCGGCGACGTGCCTGATCCCAATTACTATCAGGTTGCGACGGGCACAACCGGCCATGCTGAATCAGTGCAGATTACGTTTGATGAAACAATTATCCCCGCCGACGTGATTCTCGATTTGTTTTTTCTCATTCATGACCCCACAACCCTTAATCGCCAAGGCGCCGACGAAGGCACACAGTACCGTTCGGCGATGTTTTACGCTGACAACAATCAAAAAGCCGCTTTTGAAGCAGCTATCAAGCGCGCCAAAACTCACTGGGACGATCCCATCGTCACTGAGCTTGTGCCACTTGAAACGTTTTACCCAGCCGAAGCCGAACACCAAGATTATTTCAATAAAAGCCCGGCGAATGGCTACTGTTCAGTGGTGATTGCGCCAAAAATTATCAAAGCCCGCTCGGCCTTCGCCAGCTGGTTTAAGGAGGATACTGAATGAAACTCACCAAATACGAACACGCTTGTTTCACTGTCGAAAAGGACGGCAAATTTCTCATTGTTGACCCCGGTAAATTCACCAAAGACTTTGTCGTACCCGAAAACGTCATCGCGATTGTTGTGACGGACGGACATGGCGATCATATTGACCCAGAACTGCTGGCGACGATCTTCGCTAAGAACCCTGAAGCTACGCTGGTATCGCTACCTGTTGTTATTGATAGCCTGTCCAACTTCCCCTCACGTGCAGTGGCGGCTGGCGACACGATCACGATTGCGCCTTTCAACCTCGAGTTCTTTGGCGGCACGCATGCCATGGTTCACCCTAGTATTCCGCTCGTTGGTAACGTCGGCGTACTGATTAACGAGGCCATCTACTATCCCGGTGACTCTTTCTCGCAGCCTGATAAACCGGTTGAACTGCTGGCACTGCCAGTCAGCGCGCCGTGGCTCAAGCTGAGCGAGACCATCGACTTCTTGCTGGCCGTGAAGCCGAAAAAAGTTTTCCCTACCCATAACGCCCTCAATTCACCAATCGCGGAGCATATGATTAATTCCATGCTGCCAAAATTTGCCGCCCGCGTGTCGAGTGAGTATATCCCGCTCCAACCAGAGCAATCAATTGAGTTGAATTAAATCGTCAAGTTATTGAGGTCTGGCAAACTTGTGCTACCGGGGATCATATGTTGCAAACCGCCGTTTTGCAATTGATTCACGAGCTCCATGATGCCATAAATCGTCGCAATGCCCGACAGCAAAACGCTCACGCCGATTGCAATGGCAAAAATAAGTACCGTCAACGCGGCGAAGCGCTTATACTCAGCGACTGCGAGCATCTCGCGGCCCTGCTTATCGCGCATACTGCCCGACATGATGAGCGCCAGGTCGACAATCGTCCAGATACCAAAGCCGCCAAACGTAATCAGCTTGAGCAACCCTGTCCAAATTTTGCCCAGGTAAAACCGATCGACACCAAACGTTCCCCACATAAAACTAAAGAAGAAAACGGCCAAAAAATGACGCTGACGTGGTGATTTTTTCGGTTCAACTTGAACATCAGGGACGGGCGGCGCTGGTTGTTCAGGAGATAAAGGAGTGAATACTGGTTGTGGTTGCATACACCTAGTGTACACTGCCGGAGCGGAAATCGTCAGGATCTGTTGATGACTCCGAGGCCATCCATTGGTACACTTGAGCAGGCGTACAGCCATTTGGACTCATGTAAAGGACGGATCTTCCCCATACGGCAAGCATATCGATAACCTTTTGGCCTCGCTTGCGGCGTTGCGCGTTGCGCTTTGCGCGTTTCGGCAAGTTCAGCAACGTCCTGCTCGGCAATAGCGCGGAGGTGTTCAGCAAAAACAATTTTCTCGGCTGTAGCCACAATATCAGGCATGTTCTCCATAATTTTGCTTATTATATACCCGTCGCAAAAAAATGCGAGCATAAGCAATTTAAATCGATGGACTATGGGGTAAGACGGTTAATGTCACGCGGGAAGAGGGTCGCTTCTTTGACATTGGCGAGGCCAATCGTCTTTTCAACCAGGCGGTCAATCCCAAAGCCGCAGCCGCCGTGCATTGGCAGGCCATATTTAAAGGCTTGCAAGTAATATTTGAAACCTTCGTGCTCGACGTCGAGCCCGGCAGCTTTCATTTGTTCGAGCATTTTGTCGTAATTGTTTTCGCGCAGCGGACAAGTGGCAATTTCAAGGCCACGGAACAACAAGTCACCCCACATAACCACACCGTTTTCGCGGTCTATCTTGTGGTAAAACTTGGCCGCTTCGAGTGGAAACTCGGTCGCAAAAACAAGATCGCTACCAAGTTGTTTGCGGGCATAGTCAGAGATCCAGCGCTCTTCATCGGGAATCAAGTCTTTTTCAGTCGTTGTGTCGGTCCCCGTCGCCTTGGTGTACATATCGTGAATCTCGGCAATCGTGAAGCGCGGTACGTTGCCGTCCGCCGGTAACTTCAGCTCCGGCGCATTCAACGACTTGAGGTCGGCGGCGTGTTCCTCGTAGACGCGCTTGAGCACCGTTTGCGTCATATCGCCAACCGTGTCGAGCACTTCATCGTGATCTTGCACAAAACCCATCTCGATATCGAGCATGGTGAGCTCTGTCAGGTGGCGCGTCGTGGCGCTTGGCTCCGCGCGGTAGCTATGGCCAATTTCAAAAACGCGTTCAAAAGCACCCACCATAATTTGCTTATAGAACTGCGGACTCTGCGCCAATGTGGCGGTTTTCCCAAAGTAATCTAGTTTGAACACTTCCGCACCACCCTCAGTTGCTTCGGCCAGTAGTTTTGGCGTATCAATTTCGACAAACTCGCGTTCCCGGAGAAATTCACGAATATAGTGCGTCAAATCACCGCGAATCTTAAAGATTTTCTGTTCCTGGAGATTACGAATATTGAGCACGCGGTACTCAAACAACGTGTCGAGATTTTCAGGCTTATGACTGATCGGCTTATCGATTTCAATTGGCGGCTCATCGGTGACAGGCACCTCGACATCAACCACGACGTCATGCAGCTCAGCGCCACCCGGCGCGCGGTCGTCAGCCACCACCAAACCAGTGAGCGCAAGGACCGTCCCAATCTGTAAACCGCGCAGTTTTTCGAGCTCGTCTTTATTATCAATCAAAGTCTGGGTCAAACCGCTGCGATCGCGCAAGGTGATAAAGTTTAAACCGCCGAGCAGGCGTTTTTTGTGCAGCCACCCACGAATGGTGACCGTTTCGCCAATTTTACTGGCGACATCTCGTGCTAATATTCTACTCATAATCCTTTTAGTGTACCACTCCCCACCCCTATACGACTAGTGGCCGTTTACAGTGAGCGATGAGCCACGGCCTGTTTATCATCGTAATCATCAAACTCGCTCTGGACCACGCGCCCTAACAGTGCCCCGAGGACGTCGTGGAGCGACACCAGGCCAACCGTCTCACCGTCATGATTCACCACAATCAGAAGCTGACAATGAGTTTGTAAAAAGGCTGCGAGAGCATCCGTCAGTGATTGATCATCACGAATATAATATACCGGTGTCTGCATCGCCGTCTCGGCCGTGAGCGAGCGTTTTTTCTCAATATTGAGCAGGTTTTGCATGTGTAAAATGCCGATAATATGGTCGAGATCGCCAGCGATAACGGGAATGTGATGATGGCCGGTCTTATGCAGATCGTCAAGCACCAGCGGGCCAAGCAATTCGCTTTTTTTGATACTGCTGATGTTCTCGCGCGGCGTCATCACTTCGCTGACGAGTCGGACCGGCGCTGTCAGAGCCGCCGCGAGCGCTTGCTTTTCGTCTGACGTAATAAACCCGTTCGCCTCCATAACGAGCTGTTGAAGCTCCTCACGCGAATCAAGCTGCTTCTTGTGAGCTCGGCGTGGCACTGTTCCAATCAACGTAAACAACCACGGCACCTGTGTAGGTAACTGCAATAACGATGGCTCAACTTTGTCGTACCACCTTTGCACCGTATGCTGCACGAACCGCAGACGTGAGACGCGGTTCGCTTCGAGCACGACGACAAGTGAAATGAGGACACCGCCCAGCCAGCCAAAGGCCACGACACTCAGCAGCGCGGCAGCGACAAATAAAAGTCCTCCAATCACCTGCTGCAGTGCATAGACTGCACCAAGCTGGCGTTCACGTTCGGCAACCTGTTTTGCCAAGTGGTCGGCCGCCGCGACGCGTCGATTGAGCTCTGCCTGACCGAGCGTGGTTCGAAGGGGCTCGATAGCCAGCGTTCCGATCAGCAAACCAACTACGACAATATACAGAAAAATAAACACGAGCGACATACTCCTATTGTACCTTACCCGCTCCTTGCGGTCAGCTGGTTTCTTCGCTACACTACATAGAGTAAATAAGGAGTTTTATGAGTAAACGTGCCTGGATCATTTTTGTCGTTATTGTCATCATTTTGCTAGGCGGCCTCGTCGTCCTATCAAACCAAAATAAAATTGACGTGAGTAAAATCGACCCTCTTACTATTCAGCCTGCCCGGCCCGCTTCCGGCAACATTGCCGACCATGTCTTTGGAAAAGCCGATAGCAAGGTCGTCCTCATCGAGTACGGCGACTACCAATGCCCGGGCTGCGGCAGTGTTTACCCGACGCTTAAAACCTTGAGCGAAAAGTATCAACAGCAAATCGCTTTTGTCTTTCGTAATTTCCCGCTCACCACGCTCCATCCGAACGCCCTCGCCGCTGCCGCCACCGCTGAAGCTGCGGGACTGCAAGGTAAGTTCTGGCAGATGCACAATCAACTCTATGAAACCCAAAGCTCCTGGGAAGGGGCCTCGATTGACGAACGGACAGCGACCTTTAAAGATTATGCCTCGCAACTCGGCCTCAACCTTGATACCTACAACAAAGACCTGGCCGGCAACGCCATTAATCAAAAGATTAGCTTCGACCAAGCCCTTGGTAAAAAAGTGGGTATCACCGGAACACCAAGTATCTATCTCGACGGCAAGGCGGTCAGTACGGACGTCTGGTCTAATGAAACCAAGTTCGATCAAGCAATCCAAACCGAGCTCAAGAAAAACAATATCGCCCTGCCAACCGCAGACACCAACAAATAATACATAGAAATCTCCTGGGATTCACTTCCAGGAGATATTTGTAACTTAGGGAAAAGCCCAACCGGACAAAATGTATTCCATTTTGCCCGCGTGATAGGAAAACCGTAGATTTGTCCTATATGCTATTAAAACCACCCCGGTGCCTTGGGGTGGTTTTCTTTTTTATTGGGGATGAAATCTCGGGGAAAGATTTCAATAGGGTTGAACACACGATTAATGTGCGATATACAGTTGCCATTCGGCAGGCACCACATCCACTGCAATCTTTTTGCGTCGAGTCGACACAAATTCGATAGCTATTGACATGGGTTTTAGGTACTCCTTTGTACTACGTACAGCCTCACGCACTTCGACCTTTAAAATAGTTTTAATTGTGTTTTGGCGTAAGACACATCATTAATAGTACCAAGCATTTGCAAGCCCGTCAAGAGCAACGCCTTCATGACGCTTATGCTCTTATAGTAAAGTATCTTGAAATCTTTGACAAGCCCTTTTGTAGACTTTTTAGAACTATTCTTCGCCAGGGGTTTCTTCGGGCTTTGCCATGCGCAGAGGCCGCTCTTTAATAGCAAAGACAGCGATGGTCGACACGACCATCAATCCTGCCGCAACGTAGAAGATGCGCCGCAGACTAGTACTAAAGGCGTGAGTCACCGTGCTCGAGAAAGCTTGTTGCTGCTTCGTAAAAGTCTGTGCAATCACATCACGTTTTGGCTCAGGAATCTGCGCAAAATTCTTCGCGGCCGCGTCGCTAATCTGCTTTTTGAGATCAGGCATATTCAGATTGAGAATCGTGTTCGGATCATCAAAACTGCCGACCTTTGAGGCCTGCGGATTTTGCTTGAGCGTCTGCACGTAGGCACTATCCTGAATATTACCAAGATGTGCCAAAATTCCTGCCGTCAGCATGGCACCAAAGACGGCCGTACCAATAGTTGAACCAAGACTTCGGAACAGTTGGCTTGAGCTCGTGGCGGCACCAAGTTCATGCATGGCAAATTCATTTTGCACCGCGAGGTTAATAACCGGCATAGCGACACCCATACCAAGACCAAGCACGACCATAATAATTGCCTCATAGCCATAGCCGCTCTCGGGTGTCAAAGTCGACAACATAAACATCGCCACCGTTGCGACACTAAAACCAACTTGCATAAAGATCTTGTAACGGCCAATCCGTGAAATAATCTGGCCCGAACCGATACTCGAGAACATGATGCCACCAACCATCGGCAACAACATCAAACCAGACTCGGTTGGCGAAGCGCCAAAGACCTGCTGATTAAACTGTGTCAAGTACAAGATGGAGCCCATAAAGGCCGCGCCAAATAGCGTCGCCACACTCATAATGAGCACGAAGTTACGATTCTTAAAGAAGTGAAGTGGCAAAATCGGCTCGCTTGCTCGGCGTTCCACGACAATGAAGATCGCACCGACCACCACCACCATACTAAACATAATAGTCTTGAGTGTCGTTACCGACCAACCTGTCGTATCGAGCAACCCCGCAAAGATCGTTGCCGTATTATCAACTGCCAAAATAAGCGTCGCGAGCGCGAGAGCTAGCAATCCAGCGCCGAGGTAATCAACCTTTGGTTTGCGCTCATCATGGCGGAAGGATGGTGAATAGACGGCAATCATAATGAAGGCGATAATACCAACTGGGATGTTAATAAAGAACGTCCAGCGCCAATTAGTCACGAGGTTAAAGACATGCTGACCATCAGTCAACCAACCACCGAGGAGTGGACCAATCACCGAGCTAAGGCCAAAGACCGCACCAATCAATCCCTGCCACTTCCCGCGTTCACGGGCGGCAAATAGGTCGCCGACAATCGTAAAGGCATTCGCCGTAATAATACCACCACCGATCCCCTGCAAGGCGCGCCATAAAATCAGCTGCACAATATCACCGCTCGTCCCGCTCAGGAGCGAACCGATCGTAAAGACCGCGACACCGATAAGCAGCATGATACGACGGCCGAACAAGTCCGACAGTTTACCGGCAATTGGCACAGTAAGAGTTGTTGTCACTAGATAGGCAGTGACGATCCAGCTCAGCGAATCATAGGCATTAAACTGCTCCACGATCTTACCGAGCGCCGTCGCAATAATTGTCTGGTCAAGGGCCACCAAAAACATACTGGCCATGACCGAAATCATAATAATTAGTTTAGCGCGCAAGCTAAGATGATGGTGCATGGGTGTATTTATTCCTTTTCGTTATCAATTTTCTTATCAAGCACACCTTGAAAAAGCTCAACATTATCGGTGAGTCGCTCCACCATAGTTCGCAGCTGTTCTTCCTGAAGTAGGCAGATGACTTTATGATTCTGTGAGCCAACAACATAGAGCCGATCGCCTGGCTCAACTCCAAACGCTTCCCGCGCCTCTGCTGGAATAACGACCTGCCCCTTGGTGCCAACGGTGGCTGTCCCAAATAATTTTTTATCGTGCATACCTATCTACTATACCGACGTATGAAAAGTATGTCAAGTATAACTGATGCTTTTTTGCAACGAATGAACCATAGAAGTCTATACTAGAAGTACCATGAGCTACACCCGTAAAAAAGTCGGCAAAACGTTTCATTACTTTGATGGCGACAAAGAAATTACTGACCCGAAAACATTAGACCGTATTCGCAGCCTGGTCATTCCACCCGCCTGGAAAGATGTCACTATTGCCAGCTCGCCCACGGCCAAAGTCCAAGCTACCGGCATCGACAAGGCTGGTCGCACCCAAGCACTCTACCATCCGGACTTTCGAGCCCAGCAAGAAAAAGCCAAATTTGAACGAATTTTATCGTTTGCTGAACATCTACCTGCTATGCGACGTCAAGTGGAAAAAGATTTAGCCAGGCGTAGCCTCAGTAAAGAAAAAGTCCTAGCCTGCATCGTGAAGCTCATGGATGAAGAATATTTCCGGGTCGGTAATGATATCTACGCCAAAAGCCATCAAACCTACGGCATCACAACGCTGCGCAGCAAGCATACAACGATTTCCCACTCGAGTGTGACCTTTGATTTTACTGGTAAGAGTGGTCAAAAGCATCACAAGGTCATTAAAGACAAACAAATCGCCCGCATCATCCGCCAGTTGGATGAATTACCTGGCTATGAAATATTTGAATACCTTGATGAACAAGGCACAGTTCACAAAATTCATAGTGCTGACGTCAACGCCTACATTAAGCACTATATGGGCGAGGAGTTCACGGCCAAAGATTTTCGAACATGGGGCGGAACTTTGCTCGCCACTGCTGCGCTCGCTAGCGCTAAGCGCGCCAAAACCGAACGTGAGCGCAAAAGAACGGTGACAGCCTGCGTCAAAAAAGTGGCTCGGAAGCTTGGCAATACGCCAGCTGTCGCCAGGTCGTCGTATATTGATGCCCGTATTTTAGACGCGTATATGCAGAGTGATGAACTGACAGAAATGGCTCAGGCAATCGCCGCGATTAAGCCGAAAAAATACCTTAAAGCAGAAGAGATATTTACACTTCGAGTATTACAAAAATCCGCCCTATCGTCCGTCAGCAAGGCTCGCTAGCTGCTTGAGCGTGTCGAGGATAAACTCAGACCGAACGCGAAAGCCAACCTTATCACCGATACCTTCTGTGTACTGTGCTTGATAAATAGCTTGGATGAGCTGTGCAGTACGTAAATTATCTTCATGAATCATACGCGAATAGCCCTGCTTAAAGCCAATCCACAGTTGTTGATTGCGTACATAGAGATCTCGCTGTGACTCATCGTAGGCCAATCGGCGCTTCTCAAATTCATAATTATTTCGCAGGAAAGAAATGTCCCAACTTGGATCGCCAATCACTGGGTTTGGATCAAATAAACTGACTTTCAGCGGGTCATACGATTTTACGGCGGCGTTGCGAATACTGAAATCACCATGGAGATAGCGGCCTTTTTTGATGTAGTGCTGGGTTTTAAAGACAGTCAGTACTTTTTCAATAACCTCTTCACTCGCTCCAAGCTGGAGCAGATACTTCATTTGGCCCCGAAGCGCTTCTACCATGTAGGCATTCCATGTGGTATATGATTTGCGATCACCACTGGCATCTTTAAATTCCCCAAACCGTCGACGTGTCACACAGCTATGGATTTTGCCTAGCTCATGGCCAAGTTTACGCCCCACCGACCGCGCCTGATGCGGCGCCCGCACCAGGTAGCTAGCACAGGTTTCAATCAGGCGTCCCTCATTGTCGAGCATTGCCTGCTGTACGAGGTATTTAATCGGTTGTTTGTTGTGACGCGTCCGAGGGACTATGCCTGTTTTAATCACCTTTGGTGTACGAACATGACGCTTACGCCACGCTTCAATTGTTTCTGCCTCGGCATCCAGCCCATGCGTACTGAGCTTGATAATCACTTGTTCGTGGGGAATATTTACCAGGTAGGTCGCCGCATCGACACCACCGCTGAGCGCCTGGAGGTGCTCCGTGCGAAGTTCTTTAATGGAGGCGACGGACACAAGGGCGTTTGTTTCGTTAATAACGGAGGCAATTAACTTCGGAGCGTGTGCACGAACGCGTTTCCCGTCAGGGGGCATAGCGTCGGTAATTGGCAAGGCATCAACTTCAGTAATCTTCATAAACAGCCTCCTCTCTCTCCCTCTATTATCCATCGCTTCGAATCTTCACGCAATGGTTCATAAGGACTATAATAATATATATGGAAGTGATTTTTGTCCGGCACGCCAGAGCATATTCAAACGTCCGTCCAAAAAAGGTTGGCAGTAATGCTCGGCTAACTCCAGAAGGGCTGCGGCAACCAAAAGCCGTCGCGCTGCAGTTAAAGCAATTTGCGGATGAGGGACTCATTACCAGCCCATTGCCGTCGGTTATTTACAGTTCACCGTACCACCGAACACGTCAAACCGCTAAAGGCATTGCCCGCAATTTGCAACCAGTCTCAATATTTAGACATGGCCAGCCAGAAGTCATTATCGATTACCGCCTCAAAGAAATTCAAAAAGGTGATTGGCATGGTATGACCGTGGCAGACATCGAACCACATGAAAGTGCTATTTCACGCGAAGACCGCCCCTATTTCCGGCCTCCCGGTGAATTACTCAAAGCCGATGCCGAAAACTGGTTTGATGTTGCGGAGCGTATGGTTGACTTCATCCAAGAACGTGAAGCTAATGGCGAAACGTACCTCCTCATCGTCAGCCACAATCATCCGATCGAATCGGCCATCGGTAAACTCACTGGCATGGAAGTTTATGATTGGGACCAGAATCCAATTAGCAATGCCTCAATCAGTCGTATTGTGAAAAAAGGTGACATTTGGCAGATTGATGATCGGATTTATAATGTCACGCCTGAACTATCCAAGATAAAAGTTAGCTCCTTTTTAAATCGCCCACGCCGTGATCAGAGTGTTTACTGATGCATAGTCTCAGTTTTATACTTACTACATGACATTATCCAAACCCATTATTGAACTCATATGTGTTCGCCACGGTGAGGCAAAGTCAAATGTCAAACCGCCTGAAGAGAATACTGTTGGGAGCGATGCGCCATTAACTAAAACGGGTAAGCAGCAAGCTCGGGCAGCAGGGCGCTTTTTGCAACACTACAGCCTTGAAGGCCATACGCTCCCCGGTCTTATTTGGCACTCACAACTCACGCGCGCAAAGCAAACGGCGCAGATTATTGCCGATATTCTTGGCGAGGATACCAAAACCACCTATCACCTCCAGGAAATACGCAAGGGCGCGTGGGAAGGTGACAAAGCGTCCGACGTCATACCGAAGGAAGCCAGCATTCCCGACGGCAAGAAACCCTATGTGCGGCCGCCCGAAAACAACAACAGCCCGCCGGCTGAAAACGTCCTCGATGTAGCACACCGGATGGCAGCCTTTGTGCACGACCTGGAAAAGGACGGCGTCGCCTCTGCGCTTCTTGTCAGTCATAATCACCCGCTTGAGGCTATGATTGGCTTTTTAACCAATCCGAGTCACCGCAATGATCCACACACCTGGCACGTCGAGTCATTAAAAAACGGCTCAATCACACGAATCTTTAAGGATGCGAACGGGTGGCATATTGATCAAAGTCTTTACAACATTGTACCGACTGGCGGCGGTAAGTAGCCAGGTGTCTCACTATTATGACGTAACGGCCGGGCTATCGTCATCGTCACCCTGGTCCTCGATATATTCCCGCATATCTTCATGGTCATCACTCATATCTTCTTTGTCGAGCTCATCACTCAACTCGTCGGGAGGCACGCCGAGTACCTGAGTTGGATCGTCGGTTTCTTCAGGGATCACCGGATCAGTATTGTCGGCGTCCGTATCAACTTCGTCTTGATACATCCGCACTTGGTAATCGTCATTCTGAGCAGACGTGGGTGTCTGATTTGTGTCATCCATTCATATCTCCTTTGTTTACATAGTCTTTACTCGGCACGAGCCACAAACAGCCGATTGGAGGTAAGCTTGAGCGTCTCCATTTCGAGCGCCTCGATCGCACACACTGCAGCCACTTCTATAAATGCCAGTCCATCGACAAGCGGCATAGTAAAGTTCCATGTCATATACACCGCCATGCCAAACAAGGCGGCACTAAAGACACCGAGGCTCGCCCTGAAGTGCAGTGAACGCGGCGGATTCGTGGCAAATAGAACAATCAAGACAGCAATAATTCCCGCTCGTATATATGCATAGCCAGGGTCCGTGCTCGCTAGCCACATGAGCGGACTATTCGGGGCGTATATACCAGAAAATAACAGTGCAGTCATGAATGCAATTGTCGCAAGTAGTAGTAACTTCTTCATTATCGTTCCTCCCTTCTCACTTAGCGTACCAACTCTTGAATTTTTTCACTGTGATATTTTTTACTAACTATCAACAATATGATTCACATAGTGTTTTTAATATAAAAACCACCCATTCTACACATGGGTGGTGAAAGAAGAAATGAAAATAGGAACTCGTTACTGATAAATATCGATATAGGGATCAGCTAATTTCTGAAGATTGCGCTTCTTAGCTGTCTGGCGTTTATATGGCATGGTGAACTTCATTGAATCGCTGAGCGTTGTATCGCGACGTTTTGTGCGTGACATGATATCTCCTTTTAGGCTTGAGCCCGTTTAAACCAAATAGAGTGGATTTTATCAGCTAATGTTTCGATGTCAACATAGTGTTGCTCGTGGCGGTGTGGTCTCAAATCTGGGAACCGCCTCGTTTTCTTGTCGAGAAAAATAGTTATCTTCTCTTCGAGTTTTTCATCTGCATATGTGTGCATATCTTCTCCCCTTTTCTTACCTTAACCTCAATGTACTTCTTAGTATAATCAGCGCGTATGGAAAGGTATGTGTGGGATTTAACTCACAGATAGTGAACTTTTTCACACCCCATCGTGGGAGTGGCGTATACTATAAAGAGACATCATGGAAGAATTATTACGCCGTCTCCACCCCGTAAGCCTCCCTCGCCTCGTTAAGAAGGGTTCCAATATCTTGTTTCAAGGCGAAATCCCGCGCAAAGCCTATATTATTCGGGATGGCGTTGTTCGCGCCTATACCATTACGTCAAGTGGTGAAGAACGCATTGTCGCCTTTTATAGTAAAGGTGATGTGTTGCCGCTATCATGGCTCCTTGGCGAAACCACTAATGCACTCTTTTACTATGACGCGCTGAGCGACGTCCGCCTGATGACCGTGGAAAAGGCGGATTTTTTGGACTGTGTGATGAACGACAAAACACTCCTCGCAAATATGTTGACATTTGTCAGCAATCAATCGACTTCGTTACTACTGCGCATTACTGGCTTGGAGCAGTCTAGGGCTATTGAAAAAATCGGCTTCACACTCTATTACCTCATGTTCCATTACGGCATTGAAAAAAAGCCCGGCTGTTACACCGTCAATGTCAAACTCAGTCAACTCATGGTGGCGAACCTCGTTGGTCTCACTCGGGAAAGCACCACCAAAAATTTGAAGATCCTCAAAAATAAAGGAGTGATCGAGTATGATCACTCCTCATATGTTATTTATAAAGCCAAGCTCGAAAGCTTTCTCGGCGAAGATAGCTTCCGCGACCTCAAGCTTACTCAATAATGTCGCGTACGATGCGCACGAGTTCGTTTGGTGTCGCCCGCGCTTTCAGCACATAACGATCAGCGCCCAGTTCGTAGGCTTCATCAACTTCTTTTTGAGCATCGTAATTACTAAAGACGATCACCGTGGTAGCGGGATGTTTCGCGGGGTCATAGGCTTTCAAAAAAGCGATCCCATCCATCACTGGCATACGCAAATCCAAGAAAATAACCCGCGGCTCATCACCTTCTTCCAGCAACTTGAGGGCCTCTTCGCCGTTCCGAGCAGTCGCGACCTTGTAGCCGCTGGACGAGAGTATCATCTCATAGGCATCATTTAAATCAGCGTCGTCTTCCACAATCAATATCTGTTTTTGGTCCATAGTATATAATCCCCTTCCTCATTTGTCTTATCATAGCCAGCTATACGGGCTTTTTATGTGATATATTTCACACTTCTTTATACTTGGGCAGCCAAATGCAAAAGGTCGTTCCTTTTCCTTCGACCGACGCGTAGTCGATTCGTCCATTTTGCAGATCAACAATTTTTTTTGCCCAATACAGACCCAGTCCAGTGCCGCCCACTTTTGTAGAAAGCGGGTTATCAATGCGCGAGAATTTTTCAAATATACGCGCTTGGTCATTCTTGGCAATACCTACACCCTCGTCGCGAATCTCTACGGCAACCATATCCACATCTTCCTTGAGCGCCACAGTCACAGTCGTCAACGCTTCTGAGTATTTACTGGCATTATCGATCACATTCTCGATAACCATGCGGGTTGCTTCAGCATCAATATAAGCGATCGTCGGATTCTTTTTGCGCCTCAACACAATCTTTTGTTGACGAGCAGCAAAGGTGTCATGTTGCTCTTTGATAATGTCAGCCACGAGAGTATCCAGATTCACTTTCGCAGGATGTAATTTGGACTTACCGGCGTCAACCTGGGCAACTCGAAGGAGGTCGGAGACAATACGCAGTTGCCGCTCATTACTCTGATACGCTCGCTCCAGAATAGAACGCTGCTCCTCAGGCATGTCACCCAAAAAGCCCTCAAGCAACATGCCAATGTACTGCTTGACACCTGTAGCTGGGGTACGGAGTTGGTGCGAAGCGATAGAAATAAACTCATCTTTACTGCGGTTCAGCTCCATCAGGTGACGCAAGCGCTGGCGCTCCGCTTGCTTACGACCAATAGCGTACTGCAACGTTCGCGACAATAATTCCGGACCAAACGAGCCCTTCACCAGGTAATCCGAAGCGCCGACACTCATAGCCTCACGCTCCAATTCTCGGTCACCCAGTCCCGTGAGAAGAATAAATGGTTCATCCCGCTTGTTTGCACCGGCATTTTGTAAAAGCTCCAACCCGCTGCGCAGCCCCAAGCGATAATCAATCAAATAAGCGGCGTGTTGTTTGCTTTTAATCTGTTGCCGCGCTTCATCAAAATCATGGCACCACTCAAGCATAAATGGCGAGTCGGAAATTTTTGCAAATATTTGACGAATAATCAAGTAGTCATCTTCGTCATCATCAATCAGCAAAACTTTTAGCGGCTTAGACGACACTTTTGCCAGAACCATGCGGTAACTCTACAATTTTAAACCAGTACTTGCCGAGAGCTTTCATGACTGAGATGAGGTTTTCAAACGTGACCGGTTTGGTTATAAAGGAATTGCTGCCAAGTTGGTAGGAACGGTAAATATCTTCTTCGGCCTTTGAGGTCGTAAAGACGACAACAGGGATATCACACAATTCAGGATCAGCTTTGAGGGCTTTGAGGGCTTCGCGGCCATCCATGCGTGGCATGTTAAGATCAAGCAAAATAACACCCGGGCGCACATTCACTTTACCTTCATAGGCGCCCTGCTCTTTAAGATAATCAAGCAATTCTTCGCCATCCCGCACACGAATGAGCGTATTAAGCAGTTTGCTTTCTTTGAGCGCTTTTTTGGTGAGGACATAATCATCATCGTCATCATCTGCCATCAAAATAACGATCGAATCCTTGGGGTTAGTCATGGCTTTTTTCTCTTTTCTCCTTTGGAAGGGTGATGATAAATGTAGACCCTTGTCCTTTTTTACTTTCTGCTGTTATTGTACCACCATATCGTTCAATAATTTTACGACAAACCGCCAGACCAATACCAGTTCCCTCGTATTTGTCGCGCTCATGGAGACGCTGAAACACCGAAAAGATACGATCAAGGTACTTCTCTTCAAAGCCGATGCCGTTATCTTCCACGTATATGGTGTAGTATGGATCATTGGCTTTGTGTCGTTTAGCATAGACTTTTACGACCGGCGGCACACCTTCACGGTGGAATTTTAAGGCATTACCAATGAGGTTTTGAAATAACTGGCGCATGTGGGTCGGGTCGGCGAGGACAATTGGTAACGCCTGCACCTTCACCTGCCCCTCCGTGCGATTGATTCGATCCTCAAGATCACTGACCACCTCCTTCACGATAGTCTTAAGATCAACTGGCACATGCGGCCGATTTTTGGTGGCCACGCGTGAAAAAGCGAGCAAATCTTCAATCAGCGTACTCATGCGTGCGGCAGCGTGGCGCATACGATCCAAATACTCTTTACCGTCGCCCAGATTGGCACCATATTCACTCTCCAGCAGGTCGCCAAACGATTGAATTTTACGCAGCGGTTCCTGCAGGTCGTGCGAGGCTACAAAAGCAAAATCTTGCAGTTCTTGGTTGCTCTGAGCGAGACTTTCGCTATATTCCTGTAGGCCTTTTTCGGCCTTTTGCCGCTTGGCAATTTCGGCCTCCAAACCTTGATTCGTGGTCTCGAGCTGCTGCGTTCGTTTTTTGACACGTGTTTCAAGGGCTTCATTGAGATATTCCAGCTGGCGTTGCAAATGCGCACGTTCCTTGATTTCACGTTGGGCATCGCGGTAGAGACTCGCGTTATAGACAGCTAGCGCCGCACGGTTAGCGAGCCCTTTGACGAGCTCGAGATCCGACTGCTTATAGTGAATCCGTGACTCGGTAGAAATGAGCGTAATCGCACCGATTGTTTTGTTATCGACTACCAGTGGCGCAATAATGACAGAACTCATCCCTAGGTTACGTGTCAATTCCAATTGCTTTTTATCCTTAATGGTCTGTTCGAGGATTTCATCGGTAATACGCGGATATAGCTCCGGCTCACCGGTACGGATAACGTTGGCAACTCCATATGAGGATGCGAGGTCTGGTGGACCTTGTGTCTTGCGGAGTTCTTCGGCCCACGCAATTTTTTCAGGATCTTTGTGAATAATCACCATCTGCTCCAATTCCCCACCTTCATTAAGAAGGTCAACTGTACACCAATCTGCAATCGTTGGTACCACCAGTGAAGCGATATTGCGCAGCGTTTTCTTATAACTTAATGACGCGGTAAATTGCGTGGTCGCTTTGGAGAGAAATCTCAGGTTATTTTCGGCATGTTTACGATCAGTAATGTCGACGATCACACCAGGGAAATTCGTCGGTTTGCCATCGTCATTTACCTCCATCTTGCCGCGGGCAATCACCCAGTGGGTTGCTCCTTCGCGATCAATCATACGAAATTCACTCTGGTAGGCGCCCGGGTGTGTGAAAACCTGATGGATTTTTTCCTCCACCCGCTTGCGATCCTGGACGTGCACCATACCAAGGAATGTCTTGAGTGTGATGCCTTTTTCAGACTCAATAAACGACAGCCCAAACATGCGCGAGAGACTTTTGTCTACAAAAATTTTTCGTCGCTTAATATCCCAGAGCCATGTGCCAATATCGCTGTAGGTGAGTGCCTGGTCAAGTTGATACTGAAGGCGTTCGAGCTTATGATCATTCTGTATTTCTTCCGTGATATCGTCAGTCGATTGGTAAATCGCCACTACGCTACTATTCTCAATAATAGGATGATTGGTGATGCGCCAATACTTCTCTACAAGTTGGCCGAGGCCATCTTTTATGTCATAGCGAACACGTTCAAGCGTGTGTGGTTTTCCGGTTTGGATAACACGTTGAATTGATTCGATGACTTGCTCGGTGTCACCGCCATGGGGATATGCTTCACGCAGCGGCATTCCCACGACATTACTGCGTCGCACCAGCGCAAGGTTGGCGTGAGCTTCGTTTTCTTCAATGATTGTGTAGTCTGGATCGACACCAAAAACGATATAGGCTTGGTCAAGTGATCGAAACAGTTGTTCGTGGTCAATAGTAATAGGGAGATTTGACATCATAAATTCTGCTTTGCGTACGCGCCGCACTCCTTTATTGTTTAGTTATAAGTATACTGCATGAGCGCATATGCCCAAGCTCACATAAATGGAGATCCTCTGTGGACCTCCATTTATAGCCTGGTAATGTAAAGGACTAATTATACGGTGTGTGTCGTACGGTGCGTGAAGGCCTTGACAATCGCGAGCAGAATAACCGCACCAATAATGGCAACGATCAAACTGACGATATTAAAGCCAGTAACCGTCGTACCGGTGAATAAGTTGACGAGAAAACCACCGATAAAGGCACCAATAATACCAACAATAATATTTGCCCACGCGCCCATACTTGCGTTCGTGTGCATAATCATTGAAGCAATCCAACCAGCTAGGGCGCCGAAAATGATCCATAAAATTATATTTAGTAACATCTTTGTCACCTCCTTTGTTAATTGTGTCTCTAGCATATCGTCTTATGAGGGCTTAATCTGTGAAAAAAATTACGAAAACGAACTTTCTCCGTCTCTGCCGTAGAGCAATGCCATCTGTCTGTTGTACCATAGATATATGAATGAGCTCATGGTGATGTTCAATGTGACACTATCCATTGTGGGACTGGGACTTGCAGTGACCTTTAGCCCTGTACTCTACGCGATTGAACTTGCCACATTAACACAGGGGAAACGTCCAGTCTATCAAGCCCTCATTCTCCTGACCAGTATCGCTACACCGCTCGTACTACTGATACTTTTGTTTGTGTTGACTATTAATCCCGCTCAGCCAACACCGCTTGAAACGCTCGCCGAGCATCCACCAAAACTGATCACTTTTCCGTGGGTCAATGCATTGATTGGCTTGGCCTGTTGTGTCGTGGGCGTGGGATTTTTTATTGCGTCACGGCGGACATCATCGCCGAAACTGGCGCACAAAACCCAGGCACTCAACAAACATTCCGCACTCTTCTGGTTCGGTCTCACCAAAACGCTGGTAAGCGCCAGCGGTGTTGCCGCTTTGTTTATTGCTATTAAATTGATCAAACAATCGTCGGGGGATTTTGCGATCCAAACACTCCTCGTACTCCTACTTCTTGCTGCTGCCATGTTACCGTTTGTGGCGTTTTTGCTGATGCATATTCATTTGCCTCATAAGTTCCGCTCCGTACAGAAAGTGTCTGATACAGTTGTTTCATTGCGTTACTATCCGGTCGCGGGGACTGTTCTCGCGATTGTTGGTGTATGTTTTCTGGTTTCAGGGCTGATTCACATCATTACGTAGCCGCACGATAGCGAGCGAGTGTTCAATCTGCAACGTAGCCTTGTGCCATGTTAACCAATCATCGACTGCTCGGGCTGCACCAGGCAGTGCTTCATTGACATAATCGTCTACGATTACCACGCTGCCTGGTGATAGGTGCGACCATATAAGCTTCAACGGATCCATGACAGAATGATAATAATCACCATCGAGAAATGCGAAACTTATGCGCGCTGGTATGTCCTTCGTGGTCAGCTGCGAAAACCAACCTTTAGTAATGATCGGCAGCGGCACATGCGCGTGTGTGAGATTATGAATCAACTGCTTTTTGGTCGCGAGCAGCTCTCCCTTCTGAAATTGCAGTCCAGCTGGACTCTCATCCTCTCTGGTTTTTGGCGGCAAACCCGCAAATGAATCGTAGAGATAAAGCTTCTTATCGGTCGTCCTGAGTCTATCCGCCAAAAAGACACTGGTTGTGCCAACGTAGCAACCGAACTCAACTACGTCACCGTCGACTCGTTTTTTTAATATTGTTTCAAGTTCGCGCAGAATAATCGCCACTTCGCGTACATCAACTTGATCGGATAGGAGACTGGGTGATTTCATCCTCACCTATCATACAAAAATAGAGTTATTTTTAAACAATTTTTGGCAGACAGTCGCGCACATTGGCAACCATAAGTCCACGAACCCCCATAGCAAGCAGTCTGTCTCGCTGGGTCGTATTGGGAATAATATGAGCAATCACTCGATTTGCGCCAGCCAACGAAATAGCGTTCGTCAGTGTCGTGTCACTACTGTTATAGTCAAGGCCAACGTAGGTCCATTGACCCTGCTTGGTAGCAAAGCTTGTCGCCATGGATGGGTCAAAGAAATAGCCCCAGGTACTATAACCTCTCGATGCAACAGCAGAGAAGGGCGTACTGAGAGCGTCTTGCTTCCATATAAAGTAATTCGGACCACCGTTGGCATCCAGCAAATCGAGTAGTTGCGTGGTATGACTGTAGGTTTTATCTTCAATAAACATCACTCGTTTACCAGCATAAGCGGCGAGCACATCGGCAAGTTTCACCATCGGCTCACTTGGCTGAGACGGATTGTCAGTAGCCGCGGCCGTATTGTTAAGCCCGGCGAGAACTGCATCAGTTGTACTCGCAATTGTATAATTAACACCTGTCGTTCGTGTTGTGGTCGCATCATGAGAACACCAAAATGTACCATCACTACTCACTTGCACGCTTACTTCAATCGCACCCATCCCCCAAACATCGGCACTTTCTTTGTAAGCACGCATTGTCATTTCTGGCCAGTTGGCAGAGCCGCCCCGGTGAGCAACCATCAAAGGTGTTTGACTAAAGAAGCTCGCAACCGTAACAGGACTCGATCCAAGTGCCCATGACGATGGCGCCACTTCCCTTGTACCGTTCCACAAAGTCATATACGCGCTCGCGGTACTCGTCCCATTCCACAGCGCAACCGGCAAACCAATCGGTACAATTGGTTGCGATGATGACGGCAAGCCAATCTGCATCGCCCAGCCATTGTTCGCCTGTGTGTTAGGATAGACGATCGTGACATCACCAGTCGCTCCAGCTGTTGCTTGATTAATGTAGCCGACTTCAACCGTTTCTATAGCCGACGGCGCATCACCGGTTCCCTGCGCGGCAAAAAACCATTCCGTTGCACCAGTAATGCTACTAATAGCCGACTCAGTCGCAAGGGTTGCCTCAGCAGAAACGATCAGCGCCAAGGTGTTGGGTGTGGTTGTCGTAATACTTGGCGCCACGTTATTAAAGGTTGTCGTTGGCGTGATGTTCGCCCGAAGCTGGCCGGCTCCTAAAATCCAGTGGCTGACATCCTGTGCACCACTACCCCACGCCACCGTTGCCTGCATTTCAATAGTGGCCGTGACGTGGCTAAAGGTGTAGGTCGTGGCGGCACTTTCACTCGAATCGCGCATTTTGCCATACACCGCTACACGACGGGTACCCATAACTGTGGAATCAACCAAAACAGTCCAACCGGTGGGTGTAATATGCAGATAACTTGTCGCACCCAGGACAACGACCGCCACCATCCATGAGCCAGTCGGGATTGTCCCGGTCGTCACCACAACCGATCCCGTTGTGGAGTTGTTATGTGCATTGCCGTCTCGTGTTGGAACCGCTGAAACAACCGACGAAGGCGGAATGACAAGTTGTTGAGCCAGGCCATTGGTTGTCTGGGTGTTTGGGTACACAATCGTGACATCGCCCGTTGCTCCAGCTGTAGCCTGCACAATGTAACTTACGTCGATCGTTTCAATTTGTGAGCCGGATTGTGCGCCAAAGAACCACTCGGTGGCACCCGTCACACTAGTCACCCCAGTTTCGGTCGCCGTCGTACGTTCGGAACTGACAGCTAAGACAAGCGATTGGTCAACTGCCGTCGTCACACTCGGGGCAACGTTGTTATATGTTGTTGTCGGACTAATTGTCTGCCGTGGCTGTAAGATGCCAACCGTCCAATTAGAGACAGCATCGCCGCCAGACCCCCACATAAGTGACAATGACGAGGTTGTGCCGCCGGCATCCACCGTAACAGTATACGAGCTATCGCCCACTGCTCGGATTTTTCCATACATGCCAATCCGTAGGGTTCCATTTAAGGTCGATGGCTGTAAAATCGTCCACCCAGTTGGCGGTGTAATACTTGTAGTTGTACTGGTTGACTCAATAACGAGCACCATCCAATCGCCAATGGCAATCGAGCCATCCGGACTGACAGTGAGCGCCGTAGCTGTTTGGCCAGGGTTCGTGTACGCATAACCTTTGCGCGTCGGTGCCGTTGCCATGCTAGGTCGTCCTCACAACAACCGTACCGGCTGGTGTACCTCCTGGAATTGGATCAGATGGACCAAGCACGAGTAGCGCGACGTTTGTGGCATTACCTAAGCCTACTTGGGCTTTCGTGACAGCGTGCGGATTAGAAACATTGCTGGTATGAGCTGTTAGGGCCGAGGTATCAGCTTTAGCGGCAATTGCCGTAGTTGTAGCGGCGGCGTCGGCTGCCGTACCGGTTGTAGTACCGATAGTAAGATTTGACGTACCGGCGCCGATGGCCGTGCGAGCGGTCGCCGCATCAGCTGCGGTCAGAAGGGTGCGACCGGTCGTCGTCGCATCGCTAATATTTGCCGCACTCGGTGCATAATCACCGGCCTTTGCGGTCGTGTTCGTTGTGCCAATTGCAAGATTTGACGTACCCGCGCCAATGACAGCCCTGGCAGCCGTCGCATCTGTCGCCGTTAATATACCTTTACCCGTTGCAGTGGCATCAGTAATATCATTTGATGATGGCGCATAATCTCCGGCTTTTGCCGTGGTACTAGTCGTGCCAATAACCAGACTGCTATCACCTGCGCCGATTGCGTCACGGGCAGCAGCCGCATCAGTAGCCGTAACAAGCGCTTGACCAGTGGCTGTGGCGTCGCTGATTTGACTGACTGTATGAGTATGAACCAAGGCCGCCTTTGTCGCGAGACCGTCCGAAAGATCTGTTGTTGTCGCATAGCTACCGACCGGTTGTTTACCGTCAAGCGCTGCTTGCAAACTCGTTACGTCACTTATAGGGTGGGTGTGTACGAGGTTCGCCTTGCCGTCGAGAGCTGTTTGTGTCGCACTAGAAACTGGCTTGTTAGCATCCGCGGTATTATCTACTTGCGTAAGTCCGACGTCAGCTTTCACAAGTGTTACCACACCGGTTTTGCCCGCAACGGATTGAACGGGAGCGGTTTGATTCAGTTTAGTTTGAACATCGGTGGCAAGTTGCGCTTCCGTGATAGAGCCATCCGCGATCACGCCCGCGCTGCTATTCAATTTCGTCTGGACACTTGAAGCAAGGTCGGTCTCAGGTATGCCACCAGCCGGCTTCGTATATTTCGTGCTCAGTGAGCCATCCGCTTTCAACGTACCATCGTCGTTATGCTCTACTGACAGAAAGCCGTTTAATATATCGCCCCAGTTCCCTACATCGCCGCCTGGTTGTGGAAGTCGTGCCATATTTGTTATATATCCGTTATGGTTACTATGCCACTCATTATACTGATCTGTCGCAATAGATACAACAGCATTATCGTGGCATTAGCGTGACAATTTCTCTTAACCCCGCAAGAACCGGCGCACTCCAACATACAGGAAGCCGATAAGGCCGAGGATGCCAGCCGCAATGGGCAACCGCATATCAAACGATGGCGTAATTGGTGACGATGCTGCTGCCATTGTCTGTTGCGGTACTTCTGTTGTAGCAGCTGCCAAGACTGCCGGTTGCGCATCGGTCGTCTCTGTATAACCACTCGGTGTCGTAGCTATGATTGTCAACGCTGCGGATGTGAGGGGAGCCGGCGCTAACGTTGCGTGCGGTCGAAAAGCAATCACCTGTGGCGGCTGGCCGGTAATACGCTGGATTGTATCACTCGTAACTGGATTACCATATGGCGTATCGAGCCCAAAACTGCCGTGCCAGGTGCCAAAGACATTGATGAAGAGTACGCCAAACCAGCCAGATAAGCCGAGTTGGCTTCCGGTGATATTGGCGATATTTGCCGAGGCGGTCGCGTTACCACTCGTCGCATTACCTGCAGTTGTATTGCGGATCAAAGAGGCGTCACCTGATTGAGAACTAAGAGTAAGATTGTTTGTAATTGTGGTCATGTCATTTGAAGTAATGACGAGATCTGGCGTGACGGTGGTATCAGACGTGACATCATTGCCAAGTGCGGCCGCGGTCGCGCCAGTTGGCGCATCAACAATCACGCCAACCCACTGACCCAATACGTTCACGAAGACAAGCAGACTGTTACTCGCAACAATGGCATGTCCCGACAAGTTAAAGATGACTATATTGGTTTTGGCATCACCCGTCGTCGCATTACCGGCAGTGGTATTTTGTAGCAAATCAGCCTTACCACTGGCGGCCGCTAGCGACACATTATTGACGATTGACTGCGTATCGCTGGCATTCACGACCGTTGTACTACTCGGTGTTTGAGTGAGTGACGGAGCTGCGGCGTTACTTGCCAGGAGCTGGGGAATAAAATCAGGCGCAATGAGAATATCACCGTCCAGATTTCCATAGATATTGACCGTTCCGATAAAGGACTGGTTAGCGGCCACCATAGAATTGACGATATTCATGACATTCGCCACGGTATTAGCCGAGCCGGTCGTAGCATTACCAGCCTGCGTATTACCGAGTGCCGTGGCATTACCACTGGTGGCGCTCAGATTAATGTTATTCGTGAGAGTAGTAGTATTCGTGGCATTGATCGTAGTATCGGTAGCCGGTTGATTGTTTTCGAGCATCGCCTTGAGAAGGATCGGCTGTAATACAATATCGCCATTCACATCACCCATCACGTTTGTCACAAAGCTGGCCGCCTTTTGATTATCGGTATTACTAAGCGTTGAGTTGACGTTATTGACAATCGTCGTCGCAGCGGCAGCATCACCGCTCGTCGTGTCGCCGACGGTCGTATTGTATTTGGCCGTTGCATCCCCGGTAGTTGCCGTGGAATCGAGCGCGTTCGTAATGCTGGCCGCCGTACCAGCGCTGACAGCCGTACTACTTGTTGGATCAGTCGGTGGCGTGGTCCTATCTGGCGTCACAACCGTCGGCTGCGTGGATGAAGCGGTGAGATCGCTTGGCTGTGTCGCTTCCACTGTTGGCGTTTCAGCGGTAGTTGTCGCGGTTGCGTCCGGACTTGTCGTGCCACTGGCCGGCGCTGCCGTCGATGGTTCCGTTGACGTCGTTGCCGGGGTAGTCGCCGGTGAAGCCGCGGTACTCGTCGTATCGGCCGGCGCTTGCGTGTCTGTTGGCGTCGTCGTTTGGACCGTTACTGGCGTGGCCGTATCAGTCCCTTCGGCCATTGTTGTTAATGGATACCCGGCTACGAGCAAAAGTGCGGTAGCGTAGAGTAGCGATAGTCGCATAGTTTTACCGAACTTTTGCATATGGGCTCCTCCTCGTCAGCTTAGTGTGAAAAATAATTTCTATGTGGTAGGGAGGGGTGGTTCCCCTCCCCGGGTGTATCTATGATCTATCAAAGGCGTAATGATTAATTAGAGACTTTGAAAGAGATCGTTGTTGAATTTGTGTTTGTAGCGTCACCAGTGCTTACAGAACCGACGGTGGTATTGCCGGCAACAGTAGTGTCACCAGTGGTTGCGGTTTGACAGTTAGTGTTTGTAACACTCAAGTCATTATCGTTGTTCACGTCTACTTTTGTCGTGTCAACAGATGAAACACGGTTGTTTGACTGAGCGCCAGTATTACTAATCGAACCTGAAGCATCGCTATTACTACTGCTTGTCGATGGCATCACAGCTGCACTTGAAGCTGAATTGTCCACGGCAACTGATGCGTTCAAGCTGTTTGTGTTTGAACTATCGCCCGTACTAACACTACCGACAGTCGTATTGTGGTAGACACCCACATCGCCAGTTGAAGCATATTGGTTATTGCTGTTGTGCGCGTTCAACCAGTTGTCGTTATCGACACTAACTTTGTGTGACGTATATTTTGCCACGACGTTGTGTGACTGATAGCCCGTGTGATCAATCGAGCCGCCTTGTGCACCAGCAAAACTCGATAGTCCGACGACGAGGCCTAACGACATAACTCCTGCACTCATTATTCTTTTGAGCTTCATGTTATCCCTCCTTTTATTAATTAATATATTCGGGTGTTCACCCGACCCAAAAAGGCGTGAAGCCTTATCAGGCCGAGTGACCACGTGGGGTCACTACATCTCATGGGCCGCTGCGTGTCTCAGTTTGTGAACGAACGTCAAGCTGCATATTGAACGTCGATTGTGACGATCCAGACGAACTCGAGTCTGACGTTATGTCAACGGCAGTTGTCCCGTTCTCGGTTGCAATATCTTTATGGACCTGTCCATTAGCTGGCACCGACACATCTTGACCATTCACACGTACTTGGGTCTGATTCGTGTTCATCGCGGAGCCCTTGATATCACTACTGGGGGTCGTGGTTGGTTGTAACGAAGTTTGAGATTGTACCTGCGACTCGACCTGCGACTCGACCGGCGGTTGCGAGTGTGTTACCTTGCTCTGAATATCTTTGTTCAGCGAATTGCTTGATGGCATCGCGAATGCATAAAATCCCCAGCTGACAAGTCCGCTGGGGATAAGAATAAGAGCGAGTACTCTCATAGAGCGTAGAGATGTGGAACGAAGAGGATGAAAGAGCGAACGTACCGTACTGTCTATGGTGCGGAAGTAATTTTGGACGCTACCTAAGTAATGACGCATACTACCCCTCTTTCTCCACCACCAAAGTGGTGACATAAAATGAGAATACACGATAGGAAACATGGCGACATATGAAAATTTTTACATAAAATCTATTTAGTCCACACCACAATACCTCGTAGGTATTTCGTAAGAATATGAATACTATTTTACGGCTTGATACGCCAAACGTGTGTGTCGTTTCAATGGACGTACGATATGCAAAACTGTTCTCAAAATAACAACAACCAATCGAACACATAAATACCCGTAGATAAGGAAATATACCATCGGTATACAAAAACTCATGGCGATTTTTTCCAACGCCGTCGCCGACTCATTTGCCCACACCGCTACCACAAACCACAGGCTCACTCCGACCCAACTTAGCATCAAAAGGCTACTACTCTCGAGGCTGGCTGCGGTATAGAAAAAATAAGTCATGAGCAATAGAGCGTACATCACCGCGACATACCGCAGACTTCTCCGCATCATCATCCAACCCGAATCATCCGAGCGAGTCGACACCGCGGCATGAAGAGGTGCAAAAAAATCTCTCAGCGCACTCCGTCGCGGCGTGATGGCAATCGTACCGGCATACACACAGGGAAGAGCAACGTCTGCCGCGTAGTGCAAAAAATCCGCGCGTTGATAAAACACGCCAGCCTCACCGACGTACACGTGCGACCGGAAAAAGAGCACGCGACACTTGTTCACAAGATCTTCGCTCACATTCACCACCCGCTGGATGAGTAGAGAGATGCTCGGCTCGTCACGAAAGTATGGATGAAGCTGAAGTGCGCGCAGTGAAGGATCGATGACAAAATTTACAGCGCCATCATGGAGCGTGAGCGGTTCGATTCTGCTCGCCTCATCAATCACAAACACCACCTCTCCATGCTGGCTTTTCTTATAACCGCGCCGCAAGGCACTAAGATGATCAGTTGCTTTGCGTATGCGATACAGATACAAGTTGTGCTGGGGATGTTGTTGCTGATAGTTTTTCACTGCTTGTCGCGTCAACGCTGAGGAAGAATTGTCCACGATGACGACATCAAAATGAGGATACTGGCTACACCCAAGGGTTACGAGACAGCTCGCTACTGCCGTCTGGCTTTCACGGGCATACACAAGAACAGTCACACGTGGCAGTCGTGACTGACGAATTGTTTTTTGTTGGTGATGGCGAGTGATGGCAATCATGTCATACAAAGTCGCGCCAATAATAACGACAAGGCCTCCAAAAGCGGCAATAAACAGGCTCCATTCCGACAGGGTAATAATAGGTGCCATACTCATGATTTCTCTACTCCATCCAGCTTGAACGAATACATGGCACGGTAGGCGTCCCAGTCTCCCGTGCAGGTTTGTAGCGTCAGCGTCGGCGGCCCATCGGCACGAAAGACGCTCATGTCGGTCGGCAGTACATTAGTCACTGACTGATATGTGTAGTGAAATACATAACCATTGTCCGCGTAAACAGCGACGGTGCTGTTGGGTTGAATATCACGTAGCCGTGCAAAAACGGGCGTTTGCGCGTGACCGTAAATTAAGGTATTGCCATTACTATTATTGAGTGGCATCGATACGTCAGCGTAATATGCTTTGGTATCGTCGACGTTCCAACTAGCACTGCTGGAATCATACGAGCCAATACCAACTGGTAAATCGATCGCGAGACTCGGAATCACAATACGAACAGGCGTGCCGGTGATGGCAGGAATCAGGCGTGGCTGAAGAGGTTGGTGGACGGCGATCGCTACAGCCGCGGCCTGCACTGGTATCGACGGCCTCACATTCACTGTGTAAAACATAACAGCAACGGCGGCATTTAACAGACCGATTGTGGTGTAAAATCCGAGCGTCCTGCGAGTCCCCTTCATGCCACTCCTTTCCTCCAAACTTTATAGATGTGCGCGACGATAGGCCGTGACAGCCAAGCGAGATACGACTCCAGCGACACCGAGAGCAGCAATCACGCTGGCAATGCTGGCGAGCATACTATCACCACTTGTGTTTGGCAAGACGGCAATTGAGCCCTTGCCGCCCGCTGGGGCTGGCGCCGGCACCGTCGCAGTTTGCGTGGTTGATGATGGTGCAACAGTCGATCCTTTACCAGGCGTTACTGGCGTTGGAGTGGCTGGTACAGTTGTGAGGACACTACATGTGCCGTTGTCGACCGATACGTTAAAGGTCGTGCCATTCGTATTCGAAGCCTGACCTGTCGAGGCAGAGCCGGTCGAGGTATTACTGGTACTCGATACTGAACCCGATCCGGCAACTTGGTTATTGCTATCAATCACGTCAAAGTCATTCTTGTTTGTCACTTTACAGGTGTACGTTGATTTAAGTGTACACATATTTTTTGAATCTGGTCCTGTATAGCCGATCTGACAAGTTCCATCAGTCGCAAAGACGCCCGAGCTAAAACCAACTGGCAGTAAAACGACTGCAGCAACTATGAAAAATTTTAGTAATTTTTTCATCACTACCTCCTTATAAATATAATTATGTAATAGATTTAACAAACATCTGTCTGTCTTTGTTTTGTTCATCATAGGTCTTCCCGCGAGAGCTGTATGTGATAATTCTTACCGAATCTCAGCTATTGAAACGACCGGAACCACACAGAGGTGTTAGTTCAAAGAAATACTATTGTTCATATCTTGAAATACAGTGCGTTACTTACTGAAGCGACAAGATAACGACAACAAAGATAATAATAGCCACAATAACAATGATAAGTTCAAGGAGCGTAAAACCATGTTGCGTGTCTCGTTGTTGCATGCTGCACCTCTCGTCTAATACTGTTTTTATAGTACCACTAATTATCACGTGACCGGTCATTTTTTTGCTATACTTAAGCATAAGAGGATATGGCTATACATATGAAACAATATCGTCTGACGAAAGCCGCTTTCCTCGGACGAAGCTACCTGAGTTCTTGGCTACTGAGTATAGCCTTTCTTAGTTTGCTTATACCCGGCATGGCCCATGCTGTTACGACCATCTCCCAAGGATATGTCGCGAATGAAGCTATACCACTAGGTTCAATAGTGAGCTTGCAGAATAACTCATCAGATCATGTGGAAGCGACGACGACTCAGACGGTCGAAAGTATCCTCGGTGTTGTCATCAATACCGGCAGCTCTCTCCTAACGCTGTCAAACGGCGACAGTAATCAAGTACAGGTCGCAACAAGCGGTACCGCCAGCGTCCTGGTATCAGATATGAACGGGGCCATTTCTCAAGGTGATGAAATTACTGCCTCACCGATTAAAGGTGTCGGTATGAAAGCCACCAATAATGCCAAGGTTGTTGGTATTGCCCAAGGTGACACCCGTAATAGTGGTGAAAAACAAACCTACACCGATAGCCAAGGTCACAAACACGACATCATCCTCGGCCAGGTAGATACCTTAATTAACGTATCCTACTACTATAAACAGCCTGACAAAACCATCATTCCCTCGGCAATTCAAAATATCGCCAACGCTCTCGCCGGTAAATCCGTCAACGCCTTGCCGATTATCGTGAGCGCGGCCATCTTTGTCATTACGCTCATCGTCGTCGCCAGCATCATTTACTCCATGATTCGCAGCAGCATTATTTCCGTCGGACGCAACCCCATGTCGCAATCAGCCATTTACCGCGATGTTATCCAACTCTCGGCCTTGGTGCTCGGGATCCTTGCGGTAGCCGTAATCGCTATTTATTTAATCTTAACGAGGTTCTAACAGTATGAATGCCATTCTTTTACAAATCTTTCTCCTCGTAAATGTTTTTGTCATTGGCGTACTCGTCGCCGTAGCGTTTCGTCATGCCGTGGCCCACTTCCGGCCAACAGCCCACGACACGAAGCATCCCGGCGTCGCTCCAGTCCATCTACCACCTGCCGTTCGTGAGCGTCTACTTGCAACCGCTGAACATAATTTCCAGATAGTCCTCGAACGCTCAGCCGCTCAGCTCGACCACAACCTACAAGCCACCAGCATCGAGCTCAATAAACAACTCGAGAAATTGGGTACAGCCATTATAAATGACGAGATGAAACGCTACCGTGAAGGCCTTGATGAGCTGCGGGCTCGCACTCAGATGAGTATTGGTAGCGCGCAAACTGAAATCACCAAACATCAAGACGACCTCAAGGCAAAACTAGCCGAACGCCAAGTCGAGCTCGAAGCGAAACTAGCCGAGGATATGGCAGCCGAAAAACAGCGCCTGACCGAGGATATGAACACCAAGCTGGCCGATGCCGTTGCCTCGTTCCTGATTGAAACCCTTCAGCATAACGTCGACCTCGGGGCACAAAGTGCCTACCTTACGACCATGCTTGACGAACACAAAGACGAGCTTGCGAAAGGAGTAGTTGATGAAGCTTAAATTGCCCGACAGTATCGCCTCGCTCCAGGACCTCACTGCCTTGCAGCTCGAACTGCACGACTACGCCGTGTGGTTTGGACATGAGTCGATCAAACAGCGCGTCCACGCCAAAAAAGGTTCAGCCATGCCAACACTCTCACCGGCTGCCATGGAGATTATTCGCAGTTGGCATATCAAAACCACTCTTAACAATCAAAGTCTCGACGCCCTGCTAAAAACCCTCGGAGACTACCGCACTAGCGCGCCAGTTATTACGCTGACCTTAGCAGCACCGCCTACCGCCGCGGTAAAAACGACCCTCGTCGGCTGGTGTCGCCGCAACATCGCGCCTCATATCCTCGTTAATTTCCAATTTAACGCTACTTTGCTGGGCGGCATGGTAGTACGGTATGGCAGCCGTGTGTTTGATTGGTCGTTCCGCCGCCAGATTTTGAATGCACGCCAAACCTTCCCGGAGGTACTGCACCGTGTTTGATAATCAAAATTTCCAACGGCTCGTCGAAGCCGACAATCTTACCGGCGAGGTCGTGGCGGTCAACAGCTTCATCGTGGAAGTCAAAGGTCTCGAAGGCGTCCGGCTTGGGTCGCAGGTCCTCTTTGAAGATGGCCAACGAGGACTGGTACGTGAAGCATACGGGGACCGAGTTATTTTGTTTAATATCGATTCGGAAAAAATCGCTCCCGGCACGCTCGCCGTCGTCGAAAACGACACCCTCAGCGTGCCGGTTGGCAAAGGCCTGGTCGGCCGCGTCGTCACGCCGATGGGCATCCCGCTGGACGGTAAAGGACCGGTGAAAACCACCGCCACGTCCGGTATTTTCAATCCGGCACCCGGTATCATGGCACGTAAAGCCCTCGATGAACAGCTGGCGAGCGGCGTTAGCGCTGTCGATAGCTTCTTCCCAATCGTACTCGGACAGCGTATTGCTATCCTCGGTGATAGTAAATCGGGTAAAAGTACCTTTTTAAGCCAACTGAGCGCCAATCAAGAAGGCAGCAAGCGTATTGTCGTCTATGTCCTCATGGGTAAACGTAAAGTTGACGTCGAGCACCTGCTCGCCGAACTGCGCGAATCAGGCGCCATGGAGCATACCATTGTCGTCCTGGCGGACATTTTCGACTCGCTCACCCAATCCTACCTGGCACCCTACGCTGCCTGTGCGATGGCAGAACATCTATGGTATGGCGGGGAAGACGTCGTCATTATGTACGATGACCTCAGTTCGCACGCCGAAGCCTACCGACAGCTCTCGCTGCTCCAAGAAGTTGATCCGGGCCGCGACTCCTACCCGGGTGATATTTTCTATGCCCACTCCAGCTTGCTGGAACGTGCCGGCAAATTACTCTCCAATGGCAAAACCCTCACCTCACTGCCAGTCGTTTTGACACCAAATAATGATATTACCGCCTACCTCTCGACCAGTATTATGTCGATTACCGACGGACAGATTATCTTTGACCTCGATATTTTCCGTCAAGGGATCCGCCCAGCTGTCAACGCCGGTCTCTCTGTCTCGCGTGTCGGCGGCCAGGCCCAAACCAATCGTCAAAAGCGCCTCTCCACTACGCTCTTTAAGACCCTGGCTCGCTATAAACAGGCCGACGAATTCTCGCACTTTAGTTCACAGCTCTCCCACGACACCATGGTCGACCTGCGACTCGGTAAATATATCTATGAAGCCTTGCAACAACCACCTCAGGAACGCCATTCACTGATTGAACAAATGCTACTGCTCGAAACCATCATGCTCAGTGCGGGTGAGGTTGAGCTTGATGTAGCCGGTATTAAAGCGTCGGTGAAACAAGTCAGTTCAAAGGTGAAAGATGTCAGTGACGAAAAGGCTTTTGATAAACTCGAAGCCGAACTGCTTAAAAAGCATTCAGCCCATGAGCTTGCGAAAAAACCAGCCGACACCGAAGCCGCCAAAACTGAAACCGAACCGCAAGGAGCTGCCAAATGAGCCGAGCCAGTGATCTCGAAAAAGAAGCCAAAGAAATCGGTACGATTCAAGATCTTACCGGTGTTTTTGAGAGCTTGGCTAGCACCCAGGTGGCCAAGGTTAAAAATAAGGTTGAGCTGTCCAAGCAATTCTTTCAGCTACTCTGGCGACGGTATAGTTCTATTCGGATCGATCCAACCACACGCATCACCCATCGTGAACTTGGTGATGGCGGCAATCGTACCGTCTTTGTCATTATTTCGGCCGAAGCCGGCTTAAGCGGCGACATTGACCAACGTCTCATCGGCGTGATGGAGCAAAATTACGATCCCAAAACGACCGACATTATCGTGCTCGGTTCACATGGCGCCTCGCAGCTTTCCCAACATAACATTCCCTATACTCGCTTCTTTAAAGTCCCCGAATCAGACGAATATATCGATGTTAGTCCCGTCATTGAAGCAGTCTTACCCTACGCTCGTATCGTCGTCTATTATGAAGAGTATGTGTCGCTCGGTGTGCAAAATATTCAGTCAATCGACCTCATTTCGAGCATGCGTACCATGAGTGAAGAGGCTACTGAAGATGACATGACAGCCGATGATACCATCTTTGAACCCGGCCTCGATGATATTGCCGACGAAATGGAACTTACCATGATGCGCTTAGCGCTCTCACAAACCATCCTTGAGTCAAGCCTCGCCCAAGCCGCCAGTCGCTTTAATGCCATGGCCGTCGCCAAAAAGCGTTCCGGTGAGTTGGTCGATGGCTTTATGCTCGATTTCCACCGGGCCAAGCGCGCTGACAGCGACCGGCGACTGCGTGAAGTATTGATCAGTATCAAGAAGAAACGGCGAACAGCAGGAGCAAAGTCATGAAACATACCACCCAACCAACCCCAGGCACCTTTGTCGGTGTCATTCAGTCGCTACGTGGCCTGACAGTCGAAGTCCAAATTCTCGGCGAACAACCCGAAGCCAAAGAGCTCCTCTCTATCGACGGCTATCCAGAAGTTTTTTTGGAAGTCAGTTCATTCAAAACTGGCCGAGCTGTTTGCCTCAACCTTGCCAACAGCCAAGTGCTGCGCTGTGGTCAAAAAGTAGCCCGCACCAATACCAAAGTTACTGTTCCCGTGGGGCCGAAAACGTTTGGGCGTGTCTTTAATGCCCTCGGCGAACCGCTCGACGAAGGCGAAACGGTGACCGATATTCGCCGTGCCATTGCCGAACCAACTGGCACCAAAAGCTACCGCAGCAGTCAAAAATTGGAACTACTCGAAACCGGTCTCAAGGTAATCGATTTCATGACACCGTTCGTCAAAGGCCGTAAGATCGGCATTGTTGGCGGTGCCGGTGTCGGTAAGACCGTGCTCACGACCGAAATGATTCACAACGTCAGCCGCAACGCCAAAAGCATGTCCATCTACTGCGGTGTTGGTGAGCGTATCCGTGAAGGTAACGAGCTCTATGAGACCTTGCGCGATACCGACGTGTTGAAAAATACCGTCATGTTCTTTGGACAAATGGACTCCACACCGGCGATTCGTTCCATGGTGGCGCCAGCTGCGGCTACCGCCGCCGAGTACTTCCGCGACGAAGAAGGTCGCGACATCCTGTTTTTCGTCGACAATATCTACCGCCACATCCAGGCGCTCACCGAGCTTTCGACCAACTTAGGACTGATTCCATCTGAAGGTGGCTACTCACCACTCGTCTTTGCTGAGCTGCGCCGGTTGCAAGATCGTCTCAGCTCAACTGAACATGGTACGATCACCTCTGTCCAGGCTGTCTATATTCCAGCCGATGACTTGTCTGACCCGGCCGTGCAAGCCATTTCTCAACAGCTTGACTCCGTGCTTGTACTATCCCGTGCCATCGCCGAAACCGGTATTCGCCCGGCTGTCGACCTGCTTAAAACCACCTCATCACTCCTCACGCCGGAAATTGTCGGTGAACGTCACTATCAACTCGCCGGCCGAGTACAAGCCATTATGCAAAAATACGACTCACTCAAAAATATCATCGCCATCGTCGGTGAAAACGAGCTCAGCCCGGCTGACCGCGCCGATTATCAAAGTGCTAAAAAACTCATTACCTTCTTCAACCAAGACTTCTCCGTCGCTGAAAAGTTCAGTGGCCGCCCTGGTGAATACTTTACGCTCGAACAAACACTCAACGGTATTGAGGAAATTCTTGCAGGCAAAGAGCCGGGCGAAACAACAAAAAAACCGGCTAAGGAAGCAGCGACCTCATAAAAATGAAACACCCTACCGATGCGCCCAGACTGCAAGTAATCGCCCGCGCACCCTTCAAGGTTTACTACGAAGGTCCGGCCCAATCAGTTTCAGCAGATAATAGAGTCGGACAATTTGATATTTTACCCGGCCATGCCGATTTCTTCTCCGTCTTGAACCCTGGCGATATTCAAATCATCACCGATGCCGAACCGGTCCGTTTTCCGATTAGCAGCGGTATCATCACCGTCCGCGATAATGAGGTTTTACTCTTTGTAAACATGTAATGCGGCTGCGCCTCATGAGACAAACCTGCGGTACTCCACCCCATAAAATCTTACGATTTTCCGGGGACCCCGGTTTTTCTCATCACGCGGCGTCGCGGAGTACAGGGCTCCCACAAAAATCGAAGAATTTTATGGGATGTAGTAAATCCGCCGACTCCGGCTGCTCTTTTCCCTTTTAGGGCACTATTTTTACTGCATCACGATGTAGTCAAAGGCGTGACCGCCAGGACTGATCGAACCGACACCAATACTAAAGCCGTTGGCGCTGCGATTAACATACACGTCGCTGACGCCGCTACCGACTGGTGTGACGATGACGTGCGGCGTACTACCATATTGATTACGGAAAGTAATCGTGCCGACGATACCACTTTTAGAGCTGCCTGCACCAATATTGACAGCGATTGTCCCTGCCGCATCATTGCCACTGCTCGAGGCCGTATCGGCTCCCGAGAGGGCTGGTCCCGGCGAAAAACCAGGGGCTGCTCCGCCAGTAATAATGTGGCCGCCAATCGTTAACGTCGTATCCGACACCAAGCTACTCGCCTGGAAGCCGCGTGCCGACAACACACCGCCAATCGCCAAATTGCCCGCCACGTTGAGGCTATTATTAACTGTTAGGAGCTGGTCGAGTGTCACCGGTCCTTGCAAATGTGTCACACCCGCGACACTGAGATCTTTGCGAATTGCCAGGCTCGTCAGTGTTCCATCACCATTGACATCAAGCTGTTCTAGAGAGGTTTTACCCGCCTGCAATTGGGCAAACGACGCATCGCTCGCGGTAAATTTGTTATTCAGCGTCAACTGACCGCCAATACTAACATCACTCCCAATCGTCACTTTGCCGTTGAAGCGCGAGTCAGGACCAACCACCAGTTCTGTTCCCGATGTTCCCACGGGGTTGCGACTAACTCCAAGCGTGTTGAGCACCCCCGGGCTGATTGTCACGGCATCGTTGTTTGCCTGGGCGGCACTTTGGCTTTGACCGCGCATAATAAAGATGATGACACCGGCATTGATCGCTAAAATGCCAACCACGACCGACAGGCCAATAAATGTCGCTTTATGACTCGGTCGATACGTACCGCGGCGGCGCAGTCGCAACTTGGCGGCAAGCGAAGGCGCACCGGTCGTAGGTGGTGCCGTCACAGCATCATTGCTGGCATGCAAATCCTCCGGTGCAGGTGGTTCTGATGACGTCGTGTCGGTTTTTGCGGCCATACCTTCCCTTATTTACTTCCGTTAGTATACCGCTTACCCTTCGTTCTCGCAACTCTTCCCAGAGTCTCTGTACTTGCAAAATTTGTCTTTTTTGGCAACAATAGGTCTATGTCAAAACGGGTAGTTGGTTGGGTTGGGGGCGCGTGCTTTACACTTGTCGCTGTAGCTATATACCCTGTTTATCTTGCGCATGCCATTGATCCCCAATCAGCTCACTATACCCTCGATGAAAGTACGCTTGGTTCTGGGGGCTTGATTCAATCAAGCTCCCAAAGCTATAGCGGTAGCAGTGCCGTGGGCGATGTCGCCATTGGCAACTCAGCGTCCAGTAATTATCAGGTTGATGCCGGTTCAAAGACGACCAACGATCCGACACTCTCCTTTGTCATTGATGGTGGCACCTCAAATCTTGGTAACTTTACCGCCAGCGGTGCTGCTACTGCCACTGCCACCTTTTCGGTTTCCAATTATACCAGCTACGGCTACGTGGTCCAGATTGTTGGTAATCCACCCAAAAACGGTGATCATACCATTACGCCCATGTCCACTACTGATCAATCAAAACCAGGTATAGAACAGTTCGGCATCAACCTCGTGGCTAATACGCAACCTGCTACTGTCGGTACTAACCCCGATAACGGTCAATTCGGCTTCGGCAAAGCCGCTCCCAACTACGGCACCGCCAATAAATACCGCTATGTCAGCGGTGAAACCATCGCTCTTGCCCCTAAGAGCTCCGGCAAAACCATTTACACCATCAGTTATCTCGTTAATGTGGCCAGCTTGACGCCCGGCGGAAAATACACCAGCAACCAAACATTAATTGTCACCGGTACGTATTAAATCTACTTATCCACAACTTTTTTATTTTTTGTTGACACGCCATACTGCTCATGCTATTCTTCACTTAACACGTAATAAAAAAGTGAAAAAACACCACATGAAAAAACAAAAAAAGTCACTTATCCATATAGTAAGCGCCGCCACCCTAGCGGTTGCAGCCATCATACAACTATTCCCTGTGTCGCAAGTTTTTGCAACGCAGATCGAACCGCGGAGCCTCACCCTTGTCGCTGGTGCTGGTGGTGACGGCGGTTCCCTCCCCGGCGGTACGGTCAATCATCTATTTACCTTCTCACTTCCGAGTAGTGATTCGCTTGGATCTATTAAATTCCAGTATTGTACGACTGCTGCGGCCGTCCCTGGCGGTATCGACTGTAATCTACCTGGCGGCACCAGTGATCCTATCAATACGACTGCCGATCCTACAAAAGCGGTTGACACAACCGGTGCTACGCTCGGCTCTGAAAGTGGTGTCCAAGGTTTTAGTATCAGTACCGGCTCGCCAAACGGTACGGTCATCCTGAGCCGAACCGCTTCAACGATTGCCCCAGGTTCTGTTTCCTACCAGCTTAATGGCATCGTCAACCCAGATCTCGAAGAAACGTTCTTTGTTCGCATCTCGACCTATGGCTCAACTGACGGTACCGGTCCGATTATCGACAGTGGTACGGTCGCTGCCGCTACGAACTACGCCATCAACCTCGATGGAACGATGCCCGAATCGCTCGTCTTCTGTACAGGTAAAACAATTGACGTGAACGCTGGTAACGTCCCAGACTGTGCCACCGCCACACTCGGTACGATCAGTTTTGACCGACTCTTTTCACCAACTGACACCGCTATTGCCACTTCACAAATGGCCGCCTCGACCAACGCTGGTTTCGGCTACAGTATTGCCGTTCATGGACCAACCTTGACATCTGGTGGAAACACCGTTGCAGCTATGAATACCGCTACTACCAGCATTCGTGGTACACCGCAGTTTGGCCTTAACCTTGTTCAAAACAGCACGACTGCAAGTGTTCCGTTCGGTGCTCCCGTCACTCAAACAGGTGGTGCCTTGTATACTGGTACGCCTGCAACGGATTACGGAACTGCTGAGAAGTTCAAATACCTCGATGGCGATACCGTTGCTGCCAGTACCGGTGGATCGGACGCCCAAATCTTCACCGTCGCCTACATGGCCAACGTATCAGGTAGTCAGCCAGCCGGTACATATGCAACCACTCTTACTTACATTTGTACGCCAAAGTTCTAAGACTACTTATACACACTCTATCGAGAATGTTGTTGACGGCAAAGAATCGCTTATGTTAAAATTTTCACATGAGTGTGAATGGGAAACGTGTCGGAAGGGTTGCTGTATCTGTAATTCTTTTCGCCGCCACCATTCTCCCCCTCTTCCAACATACCGCCTATGCAGACCAAATTACCTCCCGTAGTCTTCAGTTAATGACGGGTAGCGGTGGTGACGGCGGCTCTATGCCAGGTGGTACTGTGAATCACAAATTTACCTTTACGGTACCGACAACTGCCACTATTGGCTCCATTAAGTTTGCATATTGTACTAGTCCGAGTATCAACGACGCCTGTGTGACGCCAACTGGGCTTACTACCACCGGTGCCACCCTTGGCGACGATGGCGGTCTTGGTTTTACACTCGTCAATACCACGAACGGCGCACCTTACGTCACCCGAACAGCCGCACAGATTGATGGCAATACGAGCGTGACTATTCAATTAAACGATGTCGTTAACCCCCTCGTGACAGACCAACCAAATTACACCTTCTTTGTCCGTATATCGACCTACACGGGAACCGATGGTGCTACCGGCCTGACCGACACCGGTTCAGTCGCTGCCAGCACTTCGACGCAGATCCACCTTGAAGGTACTATGCCCGAGTCGCTTATCTTTTGTACCGGTACGACAATTGATGTCAATGGCGGTGGTATCCCTGACTGTACAACAGCTCAAGGCGGCAACATTACCTTTGACCGTCTCTTCTCGCCAACCGATACAGCTATAGCTACCTCACAAATGGCCGCCTCAACTAATGCCGAAACTGGGTATAGTATCGCGGTGAGTGGCACGACCTTAACGTCTGGTTCAAACACTATTCCCGCCATGAGTACTGCGGCCGTAGGCGCTCGTGGAACTGGGCAATTTGGCATGAACCTTGTCGCCAATACAACCGCAACATCGACACCAGCCGTCGGTACCGCCATTACACCAGCGTCAGACAATGCCGTTGACTTACGAGCACAGCCTACCACTGATTACAATACGCCTGACACCTTCAAGTTTGTGCCAAGTGGCGATGTTATCGCTCGCAGTGACTATAATAGTGATCTTGGTCCGACCAACGCTCAAATCTACACATCCAGCTACATCGTCAATGTCCCTGGTAGTCAGCCCGCTGGCACCTACGCCACGACGCTAACGTACGTTTGTACAGCTACCTTTTAATCTATGAAAAAAATCAGCTTCCTTACTATTCTCTGTCTCAGCCTTATCGGTTTTGGCATTGGTACGATCGCAACCGGTCCACGGGCAAACGCACAAGCTGCCCAAAATGCCAATGGCCAAGCTCTCGAAATCGCACCTCCCGTGGTAAATGTGAGTGCCAATCCAGGTGAGACCGTCTCAGCTCAATTGAGTTTACGTGATATTTCTGACGGTAGTCTTGTTGTTAATAACCAGATCAATGACTTTGTAGCGAGCGGAGAGGACGGTACACCAAAAATTCTACTTGATGAAACCGAGCCTAATCCTTTTTCACTAAAAAACTGGATTGAACCACTGCCACAACTCACCTTGAAATCACGAGAAATTCAAAAACTGCCAGTCACGATCGACGTGCCAAGTAATGCCGCACCAGGCGGCTACTATGGGGTTGTCCGCTTTACGGCTACTGCACCTGAGATGGATCAACAAGGTGTGGCACTCTCGGCAAGCCTGGGCGCTCTCGTTCTCCTTACGGTTAAGGGCGACGTCAAGGAAGCTATGTCAGTTGAACAATTTAGCGTAACTGATACAAAAGGTAAGGTCGGCAATTTGTTTGAATCAACGCCGATTCAATTTGAAGAACGTCTCAAAAATAGCGGCAACATCCACGAAGAACCACACGGCCAAGTCGTGATCACTGACATGTTTGGCAAAACGGTTGCAGCCGTCAACGTCAATCTGCCGCCACGTAACGTTCTGCCGCGCAGTATCCGTAAGTTCACGCAAACGCTTGATTCATCAGTTATCGGCAATAAAAAGCTATTTGGTCTCTACCATGCCAAATTAGCACTGGCATACGGCGCTAAGGGTCAGACGCTGCAGTCGGAAACAACCTTCTGGATCATCCCATATCGGCTCATCGGTGGCGCCATCCTGGCTATCGTTATCGGCTTCTTTGTCCTCCGTGTCATGATTCGTCGCTACAACCAAAGCATTATCCGAAAGGCTCAAGGCGGTTCAAAAACGAAAAAGAAACGGAAATAACATGAACACCGGTGTACATACGCCACCGGCGCTCATGGTATACTATGCTTATGGTAAACTGGCTCAAACTTAGTCACCCACACCACAGTGGTCAGCTCCGTCCTCACGAACATACTTCATACCTGCCGCTTGGTCTGCTTCTCTTGGTCGTCGGCTTTGCGCTCATAACCTACACCGCCTCCGCCGCCAGCCCATCACCACAAGCCGGTTCGGTTGGACTCACGGGCATTATGCCGGGCAAAGCCCCGACAATTGCCGCCACCATCACCACACCGCGTGATCAACAACATTTCACCACCTCACCCGTCACCTTTACAGGCACATGTCCAGCCGGTACCTTGGTTGAGTTGTTTAAGAACGATATCTTCGCCGGATCGACACCCTGCACGACGGCTGGTACCTATTCAGTTGATGTCGATCTACTCATTGGTAAAAATACCATGATCGCACGAGTATATGATGCGCTTAATCAGCCGGGGCCCGATTCCGCTGCCGTAACCGTCTACTACGACGCGTTGCCGCCGCAAGCTGGACCAGTTACCTCACTTGCCTTTGGCGGCTCGCAACTGCTCCTCAATACCGACGCAGTCTTTCGCGGGGTCTTCCCTAATAAAGACCTCAATGTACCGATCGACATTATCGGTGGAACCGCGCCGTATGCTGTCAACATCCAATGGGGAGACTCAACCAATAAGGTCGTATCGCGCAATAACAACGTCACATTCACAGCCGCCCATAGCTACAATAAGCCAGGTACGTATCAAATAACCATTCAGGCAACCGACGCTAACGGTCGCGTCGCCTTCCTGGCGGTCGCGTCTATCGTGAACGGCCAGCCGCCCGTCACGATTGCATCAACTGGTTCAATTGACACCTCTGTTGTCAGTAAATTACTCATTTTGTGGCCGCTCTACACTGGCGCTTTTGCCGTTGTTATTAGTTTTTGGCTGGGTGAGCGCCGCGAAAAACAAATTTTGCAACAACACGGCCAGCTCTTAGCATAATAATACGCCATTCGCCCCTGTTTTTACCCTTGTAAAAAAGTTCCATACCCTTTATGCTTAAAGGAGATATGAGCGTGTGTGAAAAATAGCTTTTATCGTAAATGGGTGTTCTACATAAACATGGGTCCAAAGGTGTTGCGAGTTAATCGGAAATTTTCTGCCTACCTTTTAATAGGAGTTGCTTTTGCCTGCGCCTTTTTTGCAACCTCGCCTGCTCACGCTACTAACGGCGTCAACCAACAAATGAACTTCCAGGGACGCCTCCTCAATAGCCAAGGTGCAACCGTACCAGATGGCTATTACAACATTGAGTTTAAGATTTATCAGGACGGCGATGGTCAAACTGCCGGTGATACCACCGGCACACCCGCCGGAACATTGATGTGGACCGAAGACCACCTCAATACCACGAGCCAGGGTGTCCTCGTCAAAAATGGTTTCCTCTCAGTACAACTTGGTTCAGTCACTCCCTTTGGTACCAGTGTTAATTGGAACCAAGACACCCTCTGGCTCTCGATGAACGTTGCCGGCACAAGCACCACCTGTTCGTCGTTTGCCGCCTGTACGCCTGATGGTGAAATGCTCCCGATGAAGCGTCTGTCAGCTACACCATACTCTTTAAACTCCAATATGCTGGGGGGCATGACAAATGCGCAGTTTTTGCAACTTGCCCAGGGCGTCCAGACTGACGTTTCCACGAATACGAACAGCATTTATTTGAACAAAACCGGTAGCGGTGGTAATTTCCTCGATCTTCAATCAAACGGCACAGACGCTCTCCTCCTCACCAGCGCCGGTGATATCAGTTTTGGCGCGGCCTCGCCACACACCGTTTCAGTCGCGACAGCTGCTTCCGGCGCCGTCGGTCAGTTGCTCACTGTGGCCGCCGGTAGCGCCGGCGCCAGTGGTAGCCCACTCAATGGCGGCAATTTAGTGTTGCAAGGTGGTGCTGGCAGTGGCGGCGGTAGTAGCGGCAGTGTTATCGTCAAGTCCAACGGCAGTAATTCGACAACTGCCTTTCAAGTTCAAAACGCGAGTGCTGGCCGGGTGCTTGGAGTTGATACAACCAACAACCAAGTGACGCTCGGCCAGTCAAACGCCGTGAATGGCTCCTTAGTCTTCAAAAACAGCACATCAGCGAACGGCATCACGATCAATAGTACCGCCGCGAACGCTAACTACACCCTGACGTTGCCATCAGCAGCACCTGCCAGCGGCCTCTGTATTGAAACTAGTACAGGGAATGCTAGTCAGTTGATTTTTGCGAGCTGTACCAATAACAACGCCAGTATTCAAGAAGTTCAGGCTTGGGATGCCAACAACACCAATACCCTCACCATCTCACCAACCACTGTTGGAGACGAAGTCGTCTTAACCACCCAAATCCCTACAAGCGGTGTCACCGTCACGAGTATCACGGGTGGTGGCGTCAGTACCTGGAACAAAGCAGTTGTCAGTGCGGGCAACGGAACAGCTAACCGTGTTGAGATGTGGGTAGGCTCTGTCTCCGCGACCGGCAATTCAACCATTACGGTTAATTATTCTGGTTCTCCAGGTGCCGAAGAAGTTACCGCTACTGAGTTCACGGCAGCCGGTGTTAACGCCTCCACCTCGTGGGGTATCGAGAGCGCTTCCAGTAAATTGAATAGTACAGCTTCCACGAACGTCGCCTTTCCAAGTGCGACCGCCGTCAATGGATCTGAGCTATACGTGGGTTACGCCCAAGTGCAAAACCCGCCAGCTTCCAGCGGTAATACGCCAGGCTTCAATTACATCACCACCAGCACTCAACACAATATTATTACCTATAACACATCCCTCACCGCCAATACAGCCTACCAGCCGACAGCCATCCAGAACTCCGCCGGTCAGTCTAACACCGTAGACGTGGTGTTGACCGCCTTCGTCAGTAGTACCTCGATCAACAACGCCACTTCACTCCAAAAGGCTAACTTCTATGTACAGGCAGCCAGCAACAGTTCGGTCGCTGCTATATTACAAGCAGCCAGCAGTGGTACGTCTGATGTATTTGAGGTGCGCGATAGCAGCGCCAATAATGTCCTCACGGTCGGTTCTTCTGGCGATGTCACCCTCAAACCAGCAACTTCCGCTACTGCCCTCCAAGTCCAAAATAGTAATGGAAATGGTGTTCTATCCGTCAATACCTCAACCAACAAAGTGGTGCTTGGCTCATCGAATGCTATTGGTGGCATGCTGGCATTTAGTAACACCAGCAACAGTAATATCATCACCCTTGCCGCTCCATCCTCAGTCGCTGCCAGTTACACGCTTAACCTGCCGACCGATACCCCGACCGCCGGTCTCTGTCTCGGTACCAGCCCGAGCAACGCGAACCAACTTATCTTTGCTTCATGTGCCACCCAAGTCTCAGCTGCCTCAATTTCGGAGGTTAATAGTTGGTCAAATAGTGGCAGCGGCGTGACTACCCTGGCTGACTCTCCGGCCGGTAAAGGCAACTTACTTGTGCTCTACTCACACACTACAAACGGTGTGAGTGTATCAAGTATCTCTGGTGGCGGCGTCACCAACTGGACAAAAGTAGCGAGTGATGCAAATAGCGGTACCGGCCAAGGAAACATGGAGATGTGGCGCGGCGTTGTCACGGCTGCTGGCTCCGGTACTATTACGGTCACCTATTCTGGAAGTGCCGGCACCAACGAAATAGCAGCACAAGAGTTTACGATGGGTAGTTCGAGTGGAACCTGGGCGGTTGATACCAGTGGTACTGCTATCAACTCTGGCAGTCAAACGACTATTAATTATCCGAATCTGACAGCCACCAGCTCGGCCGAGTTGTACGCCGGGTATGCCTGGTCGCAAAATACTATGGCTGCCGGTACCACATCTGGTTTTACCTATGCGGGTACCAGTGGCGGTAAATACCTGGCATATAACACGAACGTGACAAACGGCACACCAACACAACCGACAGCCACCCAAAGCATAGCCGGTAGCTACAATTCCATCGCTGCCTTTATCGCTGCCTACGCTGGCACGTCAGTCATCGTTAACTCGACAGCCACCCAGCAAGCGAACTTTAACGTGCAAGCCGCTGCCAGCGGCACAGTGGCCGGTGTCTTACAGGCCGCCAATAGTAGCACGGCAGATATCTTTCAAGCAAAAGACGGTAGTGGCAATAATATCGCCACTATTAACGGCACGTCCGGTTTGACGCTCGGTAGCTCCAATACCGTGGCCGGCCAAATCAATTTTTCTGCTAGCGGCAACAGTAACGTCGTATCCATTCTAACGCCGACCGCCCCAGGCGCCAGTTACAGCTTAACGTTACCAACGACAACGCCTGCGCCAGGTCAGTGTTTGGCCAGCAGCCCAAATAACGCCAACCAGCTCGTTTTCTCATCCTGTGCCAACCAGGTCACCAGCGTGGCAATCTCATTTGTCGACAACTGGAACTCCGTCGGGAGCGGTAACGCCATCACCCTTGGCGTCTCACCAGTTAACATTGGCGACCTCATGGTTCTCTTCGTCAGTCCGCAAAAAGGCAACACGGTTAACACCATATCGGGAGGTGGCGTCAGCGCGTGGTCAAAGATTACCAGCACTATTAACGGAACTGGAATGGAAATGTGGCGAGGCATTGTCACATCCGCCGGCGCCAGTACCATTTCAGCTAGCCTGAGTGGGGCAAGTGGTACAAATGAGCTTGCCGCCATGGAGTTCACCACCGGTAGCGCCAGCGGATCTTGGGTCGTAGATACCAGTAATACCCAGTACAATAGTTCGGGTAGTACGACCGTTACCTTCCCTAACTTGACGCCACAAAGTACCAAAGACTTGTATGTAGGGTACGCGGCAGCCGGCTCAACGATAACGGGTGGCGGCAGTAGTGGCTTCACCTATCTTGCCGGTGGTCAGACTAGCCGCGAAGGTATATACAATACATCTGTCAGTGCCGCCATCCAGCCAACCGCTAGCCAAAGCTCATCCTTGACATCGGTGACAGCCGGCGCCTTAATTGCCGCCTACTCCAGCTCTTCGGTTATCTCCAACTCGACAAATACCCAAGAAGCCAACTTGAATGTCCAAGCTGCCACCGACAATTCAGTCGCTGGCGTCCTGCAAGCAGCTAATGGTGGCACGGCTGACGTACTCGACATCTTAAACGCCAGCGGATCGGTCGTCGATAGCTTCAGCAATACTGGCAACCTCCTCGTGAAACCATCGACACCATCATCCGCAGCCTTCCAGGTTCAAACTACCGGAGGGGCCAACATCTTGTCCACTGATACGAATAGCAAGCTTGTAGTAGTCGGTGCCGGCAGTGCTGGCGAATCATCGCCCTCTTTATTGGTGCTCGACAACGAAACGGGTACGACTGTCGATCCGACGGCAATCAATGGGGCCATGTACTACAACGCGACCACCCGATCCTTCCGCTGTGGTGTCGCCGACAACTGGCAAAACTGCAATAGCTTACTTTACGCCAACACCTCGGCATCTGCCTCAAATAACAACTGTGCGAATAACTGTAGTGCCTTTAGCACCACGACTGCCGTGCCCGCCAACTATTGCCAACCGGGCCGCGTCATAAAAGTATTTGCATCCGGCTACTTCTCTTCTCAGTCAACCGCAAGTAATCTACAGCTCGGCGTGTATTATGGTACGGACAGCACCACGGCGGCTAATGATACACTCCTTGGTAGCTTATCGCCCGCAGCGTCAGTTACCTCTGCAAATAACAATTACTTCCAGATGAATTACAATATTACCTGCTTCTCGACGAGTACTATGCAGTCGAGTGGTACCCTCAATATTCAAAACGGCGGGGCCGGGGCTGGCCTACTCACACTGCCAATGGGATCAGTGAACGGCACTACGGTTGTTACCTCCAGTACAAAGAACCTCTACATCTTCCCAATCTGGGATACTGCTAGCACCAGCAATACAGCAACGCTCTCACAACTGACCGTGAATACATATTAAGTCTTTACTTGGTTAGTGACGTAACAATCTTAACCAGGTCATCATGATTCACATCTGATGGCGCCGTCACGATCAACCAGGGTCCGTTGTGAATCGGCAAGCTCAGGACCGTTCGTATGTTGGGAGCGCTGCCATACGCCCCGATTTTAGCTTGGCCTAACGGTAGTTGTACTACAGAATTTAGCGGTATGTAACTACTAATAAATTTATCGATCTCCCCACTGGATGGTTGTCGTTCCTCAGAAAAAACGATGTTTTTACTCTTCCCATACGTAACCGTAAACAATACCACCTCTGGGTCAGCAAGCTGAAAGGAGGTTTGATCTAATGTATACCCAAGAGGAAGACTACCCGGATAATACACAGAAAAATTAACGGACCCCTGAATCTTTTTAGGCACTACACTGGTACTACTGCTTATTTTGTACCAACCCAGGAGCAGACAAACCACTACAAGCACTACTCCTGCAATAAATAGGAATCTCTTGCGCCGAGGGAGCCTTTGCTTATCGCGTCTTTGTGGACGTTGCGGTACATCCTTAGTGCTAGGTTGTTCAGGCTCCATAGTGTCTTTATTATAAACCAAAATGTAGTCTACCGTTTGGGGAGGGCGACTTCAAGATCGCCCTGTACAAAGGCTGCTTTTTTATTAGCAGTACACGTTATTTTCACCGGCCACGTACCAAGGGGGGCGGTTGAGGGCACTGTCCACGACCAGCTCACTATACCGTACGCATCGGCTGTCTGTGTCACTAAATTTGGATCAGTACTGGGTTTTTTGTCATATTCAACGACAATCGTGCACTGCGACACGGGGTTCGTCTTGACCGTTACCGACGCCTTCGCGCCGGGCGCAACCGGTGATGTCAACATCTGAACGGCCGCGCTTTCGGCAGCATTAGGCGATAACTGCGGCGGTCGCATGACCGGCTCAGCCGGAACAAGTTGTGACGCCGCAGGCGTGACAGCCACCACTGGCGTTTGTTGTCCTTCATACCAGGTATAGGCGACGCCACCGCCAACACATAAGACGACCAGTACAACGACACTAATGAGAATATTGCGGGCGAGCCTGAGCATCCGTCGCTTCATACTCAGTTTCCTACAAATCTACTTCTTGTTGTCGGAGTTATATTTATCGATTGACTGGCTGACTTTACCGTCTTTTTTGAGGTTTTCAAAGAAGAGGACTTGGTCTTTATTGATGATCATGCTATCTTCTGGCCCATGAACCTCGCTACCGAGCTTGATGAGCTGTACATCTGAAGCTTGCTGATCACTGGTTTCCTGAGGGTTTTTGGAGTCATTAGCAGACTTGGCTTGCAAGTAAAAAATATCGGTTAATTTAAAGTAGCCGCCGCTCAGTTTTTGCAAGTTACCAAAGTAAACCTGACCGTTTGTGAAGAACACTGCCTGGTATTTATTACTTTCGACTTGCGCGCCAACGCTTGAACGATATATAAGCCAACCGCTCAGGGCGATAATAAGGAGGATAATGATACCGGCTATGATACCGGCAAGCTTCAACTTATTCTTTTCGTGATGTTTAGCCGGACCTTCGGCTGGTCGGCCAGTACGTGCCTGGCTGTTAACGTGAACTGGTACATTGTCCATCTTCAAACTCTCCCCAATGGTTCATTACATTAGGTTTATCATACCATAAGGAGTATCGGCATTCAATTCCAGCTTACGATTTATGAGTCTTTGTAAGGAGTGATGTTGTACTGGCTCGGATCAAGAGACCATCGATCATCTTTGGACTCAAGTTGTGTGAATGAAGCATTGTTAATATCATTGTCTCGCCAGTGATCAGCCGGTGTTCGAAGGAGCATACCAACTCCCGCGCGAATGGGTTCAATATGGGTGACAAGCAATGTATCGTCAGCTTCGATGTACCGTAACTCTTCCGCGAGCGATACGACACGGGCGCCAGTATCAAACCAGTTCTCAGCACCTAAACCTGGTGGCCGAAACGTTGGTCGATCAGCAAAAGGAATAGCATCTTCAATATGGGTAATCTCTGGTACCGGCCGTCCAGTCCAGTCACCCTTGTTGACTTCGTCCAACCTCTTATCGATAGATACGTCCACATGATATGCATCGGCAAAAATCTCTGCAGTTTGTTGCGCACGCTGTTTCGGAGAACACACGATGCGCGCGACAACCCATCTCCCGAGTGCAAAATGAGCCGAGACGCGCGCCTGCTCAATGCCCTCTCGTGTCAGCGGTCTATCGCTTCCAACCGTCCCGTGCGTTAAATCACGATTCGATTCTGCTTCACCATGACGGACAAGTAATAATCTCATGCCTTAAGTCAACCACGTTATATACACATTCATAAGTGAAAAAAATTACATTTAGGTATTTTGGTATTTATACACTACCATTTGTGGCTGTGGGATCTGCTGGGCCCTCAGGGTCGGGGGCTTCCGGCGTCTCATCGGTATGCTTGGCCGAAATCTCATTCATATCATTCGGGTCATTGATAGTGCCATCTTCGTCATTCTCTTCAAAAGGTGCCGGCACCCCATCCTCCGGGATAATCATATCGTTCGTTGAGGTGTCATCGGTTTGGTGGTCGTCGTTCATAGTATTCTCCTTGTGTTAACTCCTCTACTATGCCGGCACCTTCCTGTTATGTCTGTGAAAAAGCCCACACGAGACATTATTCAACTCGTCGTGCAAAGATCTCTTCGGTCTCACGCATAAAAATCTCGGCCGTTTTAGGCCCGACACCATATAATTTTTGCAATCGTTTTGAAAATTCATCCTCATTCTCACTACTCTCGAGCATGAGGCTCAACGATCCTTCATACTGATCCACCAGCTGCTGCATACAGGTTTTGAGCGCCTTCGTCATAACGTGTTGGTAGCGCGTGTAGCCGCCGCGGTGAAGCAGACTGACCAGCTGGCCATCGCTGAGCTCCAGAATCGCCCAGGGGAAATCCAGCTTGCGGTCAATAAAGAGCTGCCACGTCCGCGCCGCGACCGTTGACTGAATCGGCTTCCCCAGCAAGAATGCCATCAAAAACCAGCGAAACAAATCATCGTCACCCGACAAAACATCGAGCCCAAAATCTTCTGCGTGATGAACTGGCTTTATCTTTGCACTCATCGTACGTTCATCTTACCACGTACATCTCTATCGGCAGCTACAACTTGATTACATCCGAGAAAGATGAGCACGGGCAATACTGTAACATCCATACATCACAAACCCTATGCCTATGAGCATGAGCAAAAAGGCACCAAATGGAACAGCGATAAAACTCCTAAAGGCGGCATCGAGACCAGTCGCCCTGTCAGGATCGAAGGTACGTGTAGAGCTAAAGAAAACACCGGCGAGCACAATAAAAATCATTCCTTTCGCAATATATCCCACCACACCACACACAACCACAACTATGTTGAGGCGTGCCGGTGCATCGTGCAGCGAGTCGAGGAACTTTCGCCTAGCGCCACGGACGACAAAACCGACACCCACGACCGCAAGTAGAAGGCTGAAGCCATAAAGCAACGGTAAGCCAACCGGCAACTGAAGTAGTCGTAGAGTCAAGTGACGCGAGGAATCTATCGAGGCCGTGGTTGAGGCATGATTAAACAATAACGCGCCCGTCGTAATACCAAGCCCCAGGTAAACAATTGCCTTGCCGATCTCCTGTAGGCGCTCATACACCGTATCGCTTTTATGAGTGCGTCGCGCATCAACGACTACGGCGATTTTCCAGATCCCCAGCGACACGAGAGCGACAAAAATAGCAAAAATAACCATGGCACCAAACACTGAATGAGCCAGTGGTCCTAACACACCTGATTGATCTACCTCTTGCGTACTCCCAAAAGCCACCATAATAGCAGCAAACCCAATCAAGCCATGCAGTATGCCGTTAGCGACGTAGCCAAGACGGGCGAGCAACTCCATTTGGGAATTATGGGTAATTGTTTTGGCCACATCTTGAGCTGGCTTATTCACAACTTTTTCAAGTTTCATAATTGCCTCACACTATCTTGACGCCTTATGTGCCTTCGACCTGCCGTTTCGATAATTCACCTTTCACCGGCTCACTAGGAATACGGACCGTCCGCCAGGTGTCAATAAGCATCACGAGGCCAATCATAAAGAGTGCTAAGCAGACCGATGCTACCGTGTCGGACATCCAGTGATAGCCAAGGTAAAGCCGGCTTACGATTTGCAGGCTAATTCCCACAAGCACCACAATTGCACCAATGATGATGCGCCGACGTGTCGGTTTGCGTGAAATCAACAAATACGCACCAATAATCAGAAAGTTCGCCGTCCCCATAACATGGCCCGAGGGGAAAGAAAAAGTGTGATCGGGTCCCATAAGCATGAGACCGAGCGGTGGCCGTGTTCGCCCAACAATATGAGCGAGCGTCTCAACGATAATAACCCCAAGTACCATACCACCGGCAAGGAGCAATGGCCGCCACACATGCTTCGCGACAATAATCCATATAACTATCACGATGGCGATAATAACTGGTAGTAATGTCGGCCCGAACACAATCGCGAGCGTCACCATAAAAGGCGTAACCGCCACCGCTCGATGCTGATCAAACCACGTTTCAACTAAGTGGTCAATGTGGACAATACCAGTGCCAGTCAAAACCTGGACAAGAATCGTTAAAAACAACACCACACCTACCACCATCAGTATGAGAGAGGTTACATTAAGGCGTCGCCGCACCACTGGTTCAACATATCGCTCTTCAACGACAAATTTTTTGTGCCAATCTTTAACGCGTGCTATATGTGCATTCATTCGGACAATCTCCTCTTAGCGTGTGTACAGCAATGGAATTATTATCCCACCGTGATCATAAAAAGTACAGACAACAGCTCTGCCATATTGCTTCCATATAATTACTCGCAATATTATTTCTTGTTGTTACGAATCGTCGTTTTTTTCAGTATATCGTTAGGTTCAGGCGTGGAATGATTCTTCACCACGATATTATATCCATCCTCTTTCAGCGTTACCTTTTCAATTGAATCTACTTGATGATTACTCTTAACGATAAACGTATTTCTATTTAGGTGTATTTCACGGTACCTGCTGAGTTTCAGCGGAATACGCGCATCACAATTTTCATCGGAGCATTCACACTTAAACATGAGTAGCAAATCATCATCGTGGATGAGATGATGATTGCCATCTCGTTCATGCATATCATCGAGAGCGTCGAGATCTGAGCCGACTTTTTCATTCATACGTCGAAAGATCATCTCATTCTCGATTTGTTTTTGTTCAGCCTTTGAGATTGCCATATGTAAAGCGTATTTAATTATGATTTATTATTTAGATATTTGCCAGCAATACTTATTACGAATGATGGCAAGATAATGATTTTTTTGCATAGTTCAATTATACCAAATTGTCGTTAGCCCTCACTGTTTTTGATCGGTTACTTTAGATTCTTAAGGCTTGCAACAATCGCTTTGGCATCACTATAGGCCGTGTGGTTATCGGTGTGGGCTGTCTTGAGTTGATCGCGATAGCCGCTCAGGATTGTGTGATCATTATTGTAGTCGGTTGGCTGAAGTTTAATGACACTGGCTTCAACCGCTGTAGAGATATTCTGCGCTGTCGTAATATTCGTCGTCATATCAGTCAGCTGGCTCTGCAACGACGTTACATCTTTACCCGCTTGCTGATTAGCAGTGATGCGGCCTTGTAATTTTTGGGCAAGCGTTGTGAGTTTGGCTTCAACTGCCTGTTGATCATCAGCCACCTTAATCAAAGATACCTTCGGCGCTACGAGTGCATACACGCGATACTCCGAGTAGATATTCTGAACGTCAGTTTTTGCTCCCGCCAAGGTCGTCTCGCTATCGAGCTGCGTCTTAAGTGTCGTGAGATCACTGGCAGTTGTACTCACTTCATTCGTCAGGGCCGTCTTATCGCTGTCCGACAGCTTAGTTGCGGCATTAATCTTTGAGGTAAGATTTGTTAGTGTCGTTAACCGTCTCGTAATCTCTTGGTCGCCTTTCGAAATGAGGACTGGTAAGCGCTTCTCGCTCGCTGTGCTTGTAGTAGACTGTGTAACGGCATTTGCCACATTGCCCATCAACGATATACACACGCTACCTGTCATAAGGACGGCCAGTGCGGCCAACCCAATTGTCTTTTGTTTTGTCAGATTCATTGTGTTCATAGATATTCTCTCCGATAATTTATATACTACTTGTTCCTATATATGTATATGCACGTTAGTGTCCAAAAGTTTCACTAACTCGTTGGAACCGCTATTTGCTGGGAGTTATCGTTGATCGCCGAATCTGCTGCACTCTGGTCACCAGCTTCTTTATTCATACTACTGTTAATAGTATCGAGATCATTTTGCAGGCTCGCGTTATCTGAACCCGCTGCAGGAGTCGCCGGTGCAGAAGTATGTGACGATAACGTTGATTGCGTCGTAGTCGGTTGTGAATTGGTACTAAAAAGCCCAGGGAATAGTAAAACGGCTCCCATTACCAGCGCCGCTCCGACTGCCGCCGATGGTATCCATAGTTTCAAGCCTCTTTTTTTGTGTGGCTTTGTAAGCTGTATCTGTTTCATCGTTGTTTCTACAAAATCCTTTCGCGGTTCAATAGCGTGTTGAGCTGCTTTTATACTATCGTCAAATTCGTCCATATAACTCCTCTCCTAATTGTTTTTTAGCGCGGCGTAGCCAGGTTCGTACGGTGCCGATGGGTCGGTCCATAATGTCAGATATGGCGGCGTAATCGAGATTGTCCCAATAATACATCTTGATTACCCGTTGATAATTCCTGGGTAATGCTTCAACGGCACGTTGAATTGCCGATCGCCTCAGTAGCTGTTCCGTTAACGTACTCGGGCTGGCGCCGGTGTCGGGTAGCAGCTGCTCGAGGTTGTCGATGTTGATCGATTGTTTCTGCTGTTTGAGAAACCGATAGGCTTGGTTATCTGCAATCTTGTACAGCCAGGTCGAAAACGCGTAGTCGGGATTATACTGCTGTATTTTTTCGAACGCTTTAATAAACGCCTCTTGGGCAAGATCCTCAGCACTGCCTTGATCATGAACGATGTTAAAGAGGTGTTGAATCAAGCCGCGATGATAGCGGACAACGAGGTGCCGGTACTGATCGTGGTCACCAGCACATATCTCTGCAATGATTGTTCTTTCAGGAAGTTCCTGCATGTGTATCGTCATTCCTCTTATTATATGCACCGCACCCATAAAAAGTTTCAATGGAATAACACGCTCATTTGCACCCTCATGAGCTTTTTATATGTTATTTAATCGCAAGGCGCCAGATGACATCGACGATAATAACGCCGACCACAAACAGTCCAATCTCAAGCGTTGTCCTTTTGTGTACGGTGACGAAGACGAATAATATTAGTAGAGCGACGCCCACATAGAGTAACTGTAAAATCCAGGTGTAGACTGGTATGCCAAGGAGTGTGTGTTTTAGAAAATCATTCATATGATAAGTATATGCCTTATGTATAAAAATACTTTAATTCCGGCTGCTGAGTCGGCTGAAGCCTCCTCCGTTCACTCGCAAAAGAAAATACCTGCGGTGCTTTCTTTTGCTTCGCTCACTACACCGAACCACTTTTGCTTCGCAAAAGTCCTGGTTCTCGCGCCATACTGACATAGCTACAATAGAGAAAGTCATAACTATGATAAAGCAAGAACGGTGAGGTTACTTACTGAACTTACTCACACTCAATAATGGCCCCTCTATATATGTGGCAACCATCTAAAGTCGCCCACTTTAGGATCTTCTTTAAGTAAAGTTGCATACTCTTCAGAATGACCAGTATTCTCGCATGCAACTTTAGTAGCCTGCCTTGTGCAATATGTTCCCACGGTCGTTTTCATGACGCGTTCATTGAAACCATTTTCAGATAAGTTAGACTCTAGCCTGTCTCTTAAATCAATTTTGCTCTTTGCCACCACAGCACTTAATACAACACAACCTAAGTTAGCCACGACAATCCCCCATTCTATAGGGTTCGTAGGGGTATGATCTAGCTCAAGCGCACTACGAGCAGCAAAGGTAGCCGCAGAAGTATTGATTCCAATAGCCATAAATTGAACCGGTGCAGTTCGGAAAGTTTCGACTGGGTGACGCAAACCTCGATACATAACATCATGATGCGATAAATATTCGTTTTTGTCAATAATAGCCTGGTTTCAACTTCGGTTTAGGATATAAAAATCAGAACCGAATTAACAGTTCTGACTTTGTTGATTATGGCTTGGCTCCGGCTGCTGGGTCGGCTAAAGCCTCCTCCGTTCACTCACGAAAGAAAATACCTACGGTGCTTTCTTTTGTTTCGTTCACTACACCGAACCACTTTTGCTTCGCAAAAGTCCTGGTTCTCGCGCCATGCTGGCTGCTGGGTCGCGTCGCTCCTCCGCTTGCTCATTCTGATAAAAGTAAACTTTTTTCAGAATTTCGCTGCGCTCACCGAACCAGCGACTATCGCCAGACGAGCTGGCGAGTCACTGGTTCCAACTCAGCGACCGAAATATGAAAAAAGATCCACCAAATGGTGAATCATTTTTCATGGCTCCGGCTGCTGGGCTCGAACCAGCGACCCATTCGTTAACAGCGAATTGCTCTACCACTGAGCTAAGCCGGAGTACAAGGGGTATTATACCCGTTTGGCAGTGGTAGCGTCAAGAGAGAAGCCTAACTTGTCAGCGTGGCAAAAACGAGCACGCGATGATCGAGTGTCTTACCGTCCGCCGTCCAGTCGCCGGTACACGTAATGAGCGTTAACCCATGCGTCGCATCACCGTACGGCACGAGGACTTTATTCATATCGACATCTTTTTCGGCATCAATTTCAGTATGCACAACGATATAGTTAAAACGCGTCCCATCACCGCGTTCAATCGTAATGATATCGCCGTTTTTAAGGGTGTCGAGCCGGCCAAACAGACCATACTGCGTGCCAGTTTGTGACGCGTGACCATCAATCACCATGGCGCCAACTTGACCGGGCTTGGAGCTTTTCGTGTACCAACCGCCGTCATAGATATTGACCGGTGCTTGCATGCTATCATCAGCATTCACACCCATCGGGAGTAAACGAGCCGCCACGTTGATGTTGTTAATGTAAATCGCGCGCGGATTGTCGGCTGCTACGTGATAACTCGCGAGGGTATTGGCGGGTAACGGCGTAGTGTCTTTACCTTCATTGGCGGCTTTTTGCGGCAAAGTCACACCCGGAACAGTACTGATTTGTTGTGGAGCGGCCGCTGGAGCTGGCTTAGCGACAAGAACCAGGCTGCCGTAACTCAGGCCGGCACCAATCAGCACCACGCCACAGCCAAGAGCAATCCGAGCAATCCGAGCAATCACTCTCATGTGCTTGCCTTTTGCTGCTTGGTGTAATCCTGCAGCCGGGCCTTCATGGCGACATGCGCTTCTTCAAGCCCCAAAATCTTGAGCGCGCCGATGAGAACATAAATCTCATCCAACGTTTTGCTGTCAGCTGCCTTGTCGAGTGCATCAAAACGGTTCGTCACTGCCGTGAGGAGCCATTTTTCTTGGCTGGCCGTCGGGGCCTTTTGGCCTACGCCGCTTGGGATCACCGTCCGAATTACCTCGAGTGAACGCGCCGAATTATCGCGTTTACGCACATAGCCTTTCGCGATCAGACCATCCAAGTGAATCGCCACCGTCGAGACCGATTTGTAGCCAAGCGCTCGCATAATTTCACGGTAACTCGGACCATAACCATGATCCTGAATAAATCCATCGACAAAATTTAGGAGTTCTTTTTGCCGCTTGCTTGCTCGTTCAGTTTCTACCATATCAATTCTCAATCCCCAGTTATTGCGTTCGTAACGCTTCTAGTTGACTAGCCAGATCAGCAATCGTACCCCAGCTCGACCCATTTGTCATGATAACGAGTATATACGTACCGCTCGGGCTATACACAATGGCGGCGTCGTGCAGCAAGGCGTCGAGGAAGCCAACTTTATCGGCCACCGTCGCATTCTTGACGCCCGCCGGTATACCTTGGCGATAAATGTTTTGCTTCATGGCGTTGATCCAAACATCACGACTCGATTGCTGGGTGAGGATTTGACCCGTCTGCAGCTCAGCGAGCAGAAGCGCTTCGTCAGCTGGTGTCGATTTGATACCATCGTTGCCCATAAATGACGTGCTCGTGCAGCCAACGTCGTGCGCATCACTGGTAATCTCAGCGTGACCAATCTTATTTAACAGCGCCTCGGCACAGGCATTGTCAGACTTTTCGATCATGTCATTAAAACAGGTCGTGAGGTTGCGCCCGCTATCAATCTGGTCACTCCAGTGCCACGCACCAGCTTCCACACGCTTCAAAGTACTGTAGGCGACAAATAATTTATATGTACTGGCGGTCGTAAACTGCGTCGTGTCGTTATATGACGCGCGGCGATGTTGGCCATCCAGCTCTATCATCGATACGCCAAAGCTACCTGAGTGCGCCTGAGCAAAATTGGCCATAAGGGCTGAAAGTCCCTGATCGGTCGGGCTATAACTGCGATTATAGACGATTGTCGGGCTCACTGGACTGGTCACGGCAGTCACATCAGTGCTGGCGCCGTCGATATACGCTTTCATCTGTGCCAGCGTGCCGGCGACGTCAAGTTGTTGACCCGACGGCCCCACCTCGCGAGATGTTTCCACAAAATCATACGTATTGACTGTTGTCGTACCGGCAGCTACTGCTACGCTCGGGCCAAATGTTTTCGTTAAATACGCTGCGGCGCGATCAGTATTAAATGTATAAGTAAGTCGTCCATCCGTTGTCTGAAAATCCATCCAACTAAGCACATCCTTTGCGGCAACTTGTTTCGTCGTGTCACCCGCTTTAACCGTCACGCCGCTACCAACTTTTGCCACAATTTGGTCTCCCAATTGTTTAGCTATGCTGTCGCTCACACTCGCCGCAATTTCTTTCACCGGAATCGTTACCCGGCTATCACTCGTCAGCTGCGGCTTAGTACTGGAAAGTTTTTGTTGCACGGTTACAACCTCGCAGGTGCCGCCCGGATGCGACGGAACGACCACAAAACGATTACCCGATACCTTCAAGCTGGCGTCTTCAGGTTTCACGTTACATGAATCGCCTAGCTCTTTGGCGATATAACTCATCAGTGTTGTGGAACTGCGCGTATAGGTTGGCTCGCCTGTGCGCTGTGTGATGTTATGAGCCCACAGTATAGATGTTGGCACAAGCCGTAAATACCACGGATAGGTTATTGCTTGCACGCGGGCGTTATTACTAACCTTTAAGCCAATATCCGCTAGACGAGGCGAGCGGTACGGCTTTTTGGCGATGCCAAAGTAAATCGGAACCGTTTTGTTGACGTAGGCACTATCGAGTTCTTTTGTGGCATCAGCTTTTTGCCACCCGCCCACTGACATACCATCAATAACTGTAAACGGTAGTAGCTGATGTGACGGATACAAAAACTGCGCGATAATAATCACCCCCAACATTCCACCGACTGCAACCACACTCAGGCGACGCCAATCGTGCCGCACAGCGCTATATTGTTGTCGGATCCATTGTTTCATTTACTGTATTATACCGCGATACCGACCAAGTCGCTAATGCTACCGCAGCGAGACCCCACCAGACAATCGAGACCGTATCATCAGCCCAAACTGGCAACAGCAAGCCGATCACGGCGAGGCCGAGTCCACTGGCACAAACCGCCAACAGCAGCGGACTGCGCCGCCCCTGCCACAGCCGCCACAACATCATGCCAAACAGCGTCAGGAATAGCGCCAAACCGAGCCAACCAACTTCATGCGCCACAAACAAATAATGATTCTCAATGATAAGGCCGTGATTACTATAGAGCGAGGCTGACCCGGTACTACCAATACCGCCACCGAGCGGTTCGTGCAGCATTCGCGTAAAGCCACTTTCGAGTGACGACAGATGGCCATCGTTAGAATTGACCAAATTCGCTCTAGTCGGATCTTCGTGCAGCACCACTTGCGACACGAACGGTGTCTGCCAGGTTGCCACTAGCCCGCCAATCAGCGCCGCGACAACCACGCAGGTTATAATCCACGCTCGCCTCGATACCTTTCGACCCGCTATTGCCCCGGCAATCACTCCAAGCGCAACCAGCAACCCAATATCCGCACTGCGCGAGTAGCTTGCCCACAATGCCACGACGCCGCCAAACGCCAGCACGCCAGCGAGCAGTCGCGGCCACAACCTCGCCGGTACTCGTCGTTTCACCCATGAGCTGACGATAAATGCCAGCACAATCACCGCATACGCACCGAGTGGATTTGGCCCGCGCAGCGTACTATTAATCCGGATATAACTATGGTTTTGATCAACCGTCAGGTACGGCGCAATCGTTGCCTTGCTATAGCCTAGATACTTCAACACGTCTGGTGGTAATAGAAATACTTGCAGCAGTGCAAATACCAACACCACAAACCCGCCAAGCATAAACACCAGCAAAAACTGCTTTTTATAGGCTGGGTGCAGCCGCAAAAACAGGTAGACGAGCGCAAAAAAGAAGACATAGCGCAGGTCAATCATCAGTCCGGCAATCGCCGCCGTCATACCTTGCCAATCAAACGGTAATAGCAGCAGGTGAAGTAAGCCATAAGCCGCTACGAGTAGTAGTAAAGGGTCTTTAAGTAGGTGTAGCTGATGCCGCTGGACGAGCACTACCACCAAAAGAAATCCTACCACCAGCATCACTATTTCCGCCCACGACTTAATAAGTAGCGTGTATGCCGGCCATAACACCCCCAGCCCAACACTAAGTGGCCCCTGCAGTACAATACCTCCAAAGATAACCAGCAGGAGTATGAGGATAATTTTTTCAAGCAGAGACAATCGCTTCATTACCTCTAGTGTAACGAAAAAATGCTACAATAGCAGCATATATGTTGCGGAAAAACACCAAATTTTATAGCTTGATTTTGATTATTATCGATACGTTTGTCCTCCTGGTCGCCTTCACACTCGCCTACATCGCCCGTGTGCAATATGACCCACGACCACTCCTGCACAACGTCTACGCCTACGACTACCTGTTTAGCTTCCTGCTGATTGTACCCTTCTGGATCCTCGTGTTTGCCATGCTCGGCCTCTACCAAGCGAGCACCTACAACCGCCGTCTCGTGGAGTGGGCTAAGATCTTCGCGGGTGCCTTCATCGGCATTTTGCTCATCCTTGGCTGGGTGTATGTCAGTGGCAAAAATATTTTCCCAGCCCGTCTCGTCGCCGCCTACGCCTTTATCGGTTCATTTTTACTTATCGTGCTCGAACGCGAACTGATGCGCTCTATTCGCACGTGGCGCTTTCGCTATGGCAAAGGGACGAGCCGTGTGTTGCTCGTTGGTAACTCCGATGCGACCAGTGATATTGCCCGCAGCCTCGCCGATACGCGCCGCAGCGGCTATGAAGTGGTTGCGATTGCCGGCCCCGCCAAACTCGTCCCGCGCGACCTTCCGATTCGTCATTACGCCCAAGTTGAGGCCGCACTGGCCGACCTAGAGGCAAACAACATTACCGCTATCATCCAAACTGATCTCTATGACTCGTCTGAGCGCAACCAAAAAATCCTCGGTGCCGCCCAGGCACGTCACCTCAGTTATAGCTTCATCCCGGGTGAGGCCGAATTTTACTCAGGCAAAAACACCGTCGATGTCTTCCTTGGCTATCCCATGATCTCTGTCTCACAAACGCCGCTGATCGGCTGGGGCGCCATCGTCAAACGCATCTTTGATTTCATCGTCAGTATCATTTTGATTATCGTCTTGTCGCCGCTTTACCTCGTGCTGATGCTTATTCAAAAAATCGCCAACCCAGGACCAATTTTTTACATCAGCAAACGCCTCAGCCGCTTCTCGGAGCCAATTGACTGTATCAAATTTCGGAGCATGGGTGCGCACTATGGCAAAAAAGATGCCGCCGAAGAATTCCACGACATGGGCCGAGACGACCTCGCCCGTGAGTACAAAAAACATCACAAAGTCGAGAGCGACCCTCGTATCACTCGTTTTGGCAAATTCCTGCGTGTCACCTCACTCGACGAACTGCCACAGCTCATCAACGTGCTGCGCGGCGACCTGAGCTTGGTTGGTCCACGGCCAATTTTGCCGCAAGAAGTGAAGTTCTCTGAGAACCGCGCCGCCCTGCTTCATAGTGTGCAATCTGGTGTGACCGGCCTCTGGCAAGTATCGGGTCGCAGTGAACTATCCTTCGACGAGCGAATCGAACTTGAACTGTTTTACGCGCAAAACTGGACCTTCTGGCTCGACCTCAAGATCCTTTTCAAAACCATCGGCGTCGTGCTGCGTAAACGCGGAGCGAAATAGTGGCCGCCCCAAAGGTTGCGATTGTTGCCGATTGGCTGACCAATATGGGTGGCGCCGAGCAAGTCGTCCTCGCCATGCATGAGGCGTTTCCGACCGCGCCCATCTACACGAGTGTTTTCACGCCTCAATCCATGCCAGCTTTCAAAGACCTCGATATTCGAACCACCTGGCTCCAAAAGTTTCCCGCTTGGCTGCGTCGTCTTCACAAATGGTTTCCCGTTCTACGCGTCTGGGCGTTTCGATCGCTCGATCTCTCGGATTACGACATTATCCTTACTAGTACGATCGCCGAATCAAAACACGTGCGCAAAACTCGCCCTGGCCAAGTTCTTATCTGCTATTGCCACACGCCGGTTCGTTATTATTGGAGTCATTACAAGGAGTACAAAAAAGATCCGGGATTTGGCAAACTCAACTGGTTAGTCCGTCTCTTGATTCCGATTTTCATGCCCTCACAAAAAAAGTTAGATTATGAAGCCGCCCAAAAAGTCGATGTCTTCATCGCCAATTCCTCTGAAGTCCAAAAGCGCATCAAAACCTACTATCACCGCACGTCGACTGTCCTGCACCCACCAGTCGACGTCAACCGATTCAACCCAGCCCGTGAACGAGGCGATTATTACGTCGCCCTTGGTCGCCAAGTACCCTACAAACGCATTGATCTCGCCGTGGCCGCCGCGACGAAATTAAATATTCCGCTCAAAGTCTATGGCAACGGCAGCGAACATCAAAAACTTGTCGCAATGGCCGGACCGACCGTGCAGTTTTATACCGATCGCTTCGGTGACGCCTCCGACGACGCCGTCACAGCCGCACTGAACCATGCAAAAGGCTATCTCTTTCCCGCCGAAGAAGATTTTGGCATCGTCCAAGCCGAAGCCTTAGCGGCCGGGGCGCCCGTTATCGCCTACGGCAAAGGTGGCGCGCTTGATATCGTCCAGGACGGTGAAAGTGGCGTGCTCTTTGACGAGCAAACGGTTACTAGGGTAGTGGAGGCAATCAAAAAAGCCGAGCAGATAACTTTTTTGCCCGCAACGCTCAGACGCAAAGCACGCCGCTTTGATAAAAGCTTATTTATTAGCAAAATCCGTACGATCGTCAGCAATAACCTCGCTTAGTCGTCGAGCTTGATGTGCCAATTTTTGTTCGCTTTGATATAGCTCTTTTCAAAGCTCGTCAAATGAACCTTTTTGTGCTGCTGGTGCTGCTGTTTTTTCATATCCTATCCTCCCTGTAGACCCCTCATGTCTATAGGTATAGTATAGGTTCGTACGCTCGTCACGTCTGTAACTTTTGTCACTGTGTCATAATAGGGAGTAGCTCAGTCCATACTCAGCTTCATCGTGGCATACTGAGCCACATGGTATTTATCGTATGAAACAGATTATTCCCACCGCCCTCGCGATCCTTCGCTCCAAAAAGTTTTTCCTCGTTGTCGTAGGATTGCTCGTCATCCAAGCGGCGTGGCTTGCACTCACCGCTCGCTACCCTATGGCCTTTGACGAAAACTTCCACTTCGGCATTATCAAACTCTACGCTCACCAATGGAGCCCGTTTTTTTTGAGCACACCGCCCGATTCCGCCCAGTTTGGCGATCTCGTGCGTAACCCCTCCTATCTCTACCAGTACCTGATGAGTTTCCCATACCGCTTCATCGCGCTCTTTATCCACAACGAACCGGCTCAAATCATTACCTTGCGCTTCCTCAATATTGGCCTGTTTGCGGCTGGCTTGTTTGCCTTTCGTCGGCTGCTGCTCCGACTGCGTATCTCCTCAGCTATTACTCATGTGTCACTCCTCATGCTCGTCATTATTCCTGTCGTACCGTTCCTCGCCGGGCAAATCAACTACGACAACTTGCTCTTTTTACTTATCCCTATCGTCACCCTTTTAACCGTAACGTGCGCACAAACATTATTGCGATCCGGACACCTTCCAGCGAGAACCTTTATTATCCTGCTGGTTCTCTGTATGCTCTCAAGCCTGGTCAAATACGCCTTTTTGCCCATCTTCCTCGCGCTCATGCTCTATCTCGTCGCCCTCATACTCTACCGCAAACTGCACAAAACTTTCCTGACGAGCAGCGTTCAGTCTTTTCATAGTTTAAAAACGACAACCAAAGTTATTCTCATTGTCAGCCTGATTATCGCCGGTGGCCTGTTCCTCGAGCGTTATGGTATTAACATCGTCAAATACCACAGCTTGCAGCCCGACTGCGCCAAAATCGAAACGCTCGACCAGTGCCTGCAGTACGGACCCTGGGCGCGCAATTACACCATCAAAGCTACCAATGAAGCAGCCGGGGGCCTCGTACCACTCGATCCAGCGCCTCGTTTATTCCTCGCATCATGGGTCATTGGCATGGTGCATCGCCTCTACTTTGCGATCAATTATGATTACATCAACTATTATGGATTACCGGTGCCTATCGCGTTGGCTGCCGTCATTGGGACAATCGGTATCATCCTCTGTATCATCTTCTATCGGCAGCTGTTTCGCACTAATCGACACCTTCTCCTGATTGCGTTTATCATGGCCGTGTATGTGTTGAGCCTGCTCTATGTCAATTACACTGACTATCTCAAATTCAAAACCATGCTGGCAATCAATGGCCGCTATCTCATTCTCGTGTTGCCATTCCTATTCGCGTTCCTGGCCATGGCGTACACCGCGTTCCTCAGCCGGATTGCTCGCAGACATGCAGCTACCTACAAAGTTGGCCTGGTCGTAGTCGTCCTGCTACTCAGTCTGCAGGGCGGGGGCGTCCTGACTTATATTATTCGCAGTGATGAAGGTTGGTATTGGCCGAATCCGATTGTGACAACCGTCAACACCTCTGTCAAAAACACACTCACCCCCCTGATTCTTGGGGCCGATCACCGAACGCGGGCGTAAATGGTATACTAAGGCTATGAAAGTGTTTGTCCAAATTCCGTGTCTCAACGAAGAGACCACGCTGCCATTAGTACTGAAGTCTATCCCTAAGAAGATCAAAAACGTCGATAACATCGAAATCCTCGTCATTGACGACGGCTCGTCCGACAAAACTATCGAAGTGGCCAAGTCGCTCGGCGTGAAGCACTTTGTCCGTCATGCCCGCAATATGGGCCTCGCGCGCTCGTTCCACGACGGCGTCAATTACGCCCTTGAGCATGGCGCTGACATTTTAGTGAATACCGACGGTGACAATCAATATCCACAAGGTCGCATCGCCGACCTCGTTGCGCCGATCATCGATGGCCACGCCGACATCGTCATTGCCGACCGCCAAACCAGCAAAATTGCGCACTTCTCCCTCTTTAAAAAACTGATGCAGCGCTTTGGTAGCTGGGTTGTCAACAAAGCCGCCGGCACCGACTTACCAGATGCCGCCAGTGGATTTCGTGCCTACTCGCGCCAGTCGCTGTTTCGCCTCAATGTGATTACCGAGTTTAGCTACTGCATGGAAACGATCATCCAAGCCGGCCACAAACGCCTCAAAATCGTCAGCATTCCAGTCGAAACCAACAAAAAAACGCGTGAATCGCGGCTATTTAAAAACATTTGGCAGCATATGTTGCAATCAGGCAAAGCGATCCTACGCAGCTATATTGTGTACCGACCGTATGTCATCTTCATTACCTCTGGCGTCGTCTTCCTCGTCCTTGGTCTTATCCCTTTTGTCCGCTTTACGATCCTAACGCTCGAGGGTGACAGCCGCGGCCACTTACAGTCACTCATTATCGGCACCTCGCTCATCACCGCTTCCATCGTCTCGTTCGCCCTCGCTGTTATTGCCGACCTCCTACGCGCGAATCGTATCCTCATCGAAGATCAACTAGAACGCCTCAAAGAAATCCAATATAGAAAGTAGCTCCTATGGCGAAAAAACCTACCAACATTCTCATCCTTACCTCTACCTACCCACGCTGGGACCACGATTCCACACCTGGCTTTGTCGCTGATTTTGCCGCCCACATTGCGCCAAATGTCGATAATGTCTACGTGCTGGCGCCTCATTTTGCTAGCGCGGCTCATCGCGAAACAACTGGCAACGTACACGTGGCGCGGTATCGCTATTTCTTCCCAGCGTCAGCCGAGAATATTGCCTATAGCGGCGGTGCCGTCTCCAAGATTAAGAAAACACCCGTCTACGCCGTGAAGTTGCTGTGTTTTATGGCCGCACTCTTTTTCAGTACGCTCTATACGAGCCTCACCAAAAACATCTCGGTTATCAATGCGCACTGGCTCGTTCCCCAAGGCTTTGCCGGCCTACTCGTCAAATTTATCACCGGCCACAAGCTTGTTATCACCATTCACGGCGGCGATGTGCTGACTTTGAACGGGAAATACATGCGCATAATCAAAAGCTTCATCCTGCGCCACGCCGATACCGTCTGCGTGAACAGTAGTGTCACAAAGGACGCCTGCGTAAGCCTCTATGACCGCGATTATGAAGTCATTCCTATGGGCATCAACTTCGAGCGCTATCAGGCCGTCCAGCCTTCCGCCGAGCTCGCCGCGTGCTACAACCTCAACGACTTCACCATCCTCTTTGTCGGCCGCCTCGCCAAAGAAAAAGGCGTGATCTATCTCCTCCAAGCTGCCAAACTTCTCAAAGACGCCGGCGCATCGTTCAAAACTCTCATCGTTGGTAGCGGTCCGCTGGAAGATGAGTTAAAGGCTTACATTCGTGACAATAACCTCACTGACGTCGTCACCATGGTTGGCTGGGTCGACAGTAGTGAACTGCCCCAATATTACGCGACCGCCACCGTGTATGTTGGCCCGTCCCTCCACGAAGCGCAAGGACTCGTCTTCCTCGAAGCACTGGCTACTGGCCTGCCTGTCGTTACGACCGATCAAGGTGGTATGAAAGACTTTATCCGTAACGGCGAAAATGGCTTCATGGTCCCCGCCCAGTCACCACAAGCCTTGTTTGATATCCTCGCGCGGCTCTACAACGATCGTTCACTTTTGTATACCCTCCATCAACAGGCCGCTTCGTCCGTCGCTGGTACCTATTCGTGGGACGCAGTGACAAAAGCATACGTACCACTCCTAAAAGACCTCGTCGCATGAAAAGTCGACTCGCGAAGCTAACACTCAAGGCAATTCCGTACGTTTTCTATACGTTATTGATTATCTTTTTGATTCTCTATATCAAGCACATCGACTTTTCGCAGTTCAAATCGGCCATCTTCGCCTGGCACTTTGTCCTCATAGCCAGCGTTTTTGGCCTCGCCTCCCGTTTTTGGCAAATCTTCATTTGGTTCAACTTGCTGCGGAACTTAGGAGCAAAAGGTTTGCGCAGAAGCACGCGCCAGCTCGCCTATGTCTACGCCAAATCATGGCTCGGCCGCTATATCCCTGGCACGGCACCATGGATCCTCGGTAAGATCTATTTCGCCTCTAAGCATGGTATCGCCAAAAGTAAGCTCGCCGTCAGCTCTCTGCTCGAAGGCGGCTTGCAAATTGCTGTCATCATGGCCGTAGCTTTTGCGATCTTACTGTTTGACACCCGCCTCGATATCATCAGCGGCCTTATCAAACTCTTCATGATCGCCGTCCTCATCGCGTGTATTGTGTCGATATGGCCGCCCATTTTTAACCGTATTGTGTCACTTACATACAGGGTTCTACGAAAGAAGACAATCAATCCCAATGATCTCGCTAGCAACAAAACCGTCACCCAAGGCGCACTGCTTTATATCGTCAGCGCGCTCCTCAGCGGCACCGCGCTTTTCTTTATCGCTAAAGCGGTCTATCCACAGCTGGGATATGAAAACATCCTCTTTGTCATCGGCGTCAGCAATCTGGCTGGCGCGCTCGGTATGCTCGCGATTTTCGCCCCGAGCGGCATTGGCGTCCGTGAAGGCATCTTGCTGACACTCCTCACCGTCGTTATGCCGCCCGAATTCGCTCTGCTTGTAACTGTCGCCTCGCGCCTGTGGGATGTCGCCATGGACTTCATCTTCTTTGGTGTTACAAAGGCCTTTTCACTGAAGAAAAGTAGTTAACCTATTCCTATTTCGCGTGGCCTAGAGCTTGGTTAATTCTCGTTGAGGAATCTGCCTTTTCTGTACCGCCAACACCAAATACCATGTGAATGTGATACTTCTCGCAAACGGCCGTCTCTGGAACAACCTTCACCGAATCCCTATCACCGCCATTTGCAAAAATGAGCTCGTCATGGGGGTATTTTTTGGCGATAACTTCCAGTGTTTCAATAACAGTGGGATCGGCATCGACCGAAACGACGACTTCATCAACATATTGAAGGGCGTCAATCAACCTCGCGCGATTATGTTCGCTGAGAATTATTTTGTCTTTTTTCATGACCTGCTGTACGTCATTGTTAACAATAACAATCAGTCTATCGCCAAGTTTCTTGGCGGCTTCGATCATATCGAGGTGCCCACCATGGAGCGGGTTAAAAAATCCACTAACAATAACCGTTTTCATATCCTCTATTATACCGTACTACCGCCTCAAGTTTATGTATCGTTTTGGTTTTGTGTTTTTTAATAAATAGAGAGACTCCTCCACATGTGTATAATGAAAGTTATGAAGGGAATTATTTTAGCAGGTGGATCAGGCTCACGGCTGTGGCCGATAACCAAAGGTATTAGCAAGCAGCTCATGCCGATCTACGACAAGCCGATGATTTATTATCCGCTCACCACCCTGATGCTCTCTGGCATCAAAGACATTCTCATTATCACCACCCCCGATGACCAATCACAGTTTCAGCGTCTACTGGGCGACGGCTCACAGTGGGGCATCGACTTGCAGTACGCAGTGCAGCCAAAACCAGAGGGACTTGCGCAGGCTTTCATCATTGGCGAAGAGTTCATTGGCAATGATAAAGTAGCGCTCGTACTTGGCGACAACATTTTCCATGGTAGCGACCTTGGTAAGTCACTCAAAGGCTGTGTTGATCCGGAAGGCGGCACTGTCTTCGCCTATCGCGTATCGGATCCAGAGCGCTACGGCGTGGTCGAATTTAACGAAAATCACCAGGCTATTTCTATTGAAGAAAAACCGACCGAACCAAAATCAGGTTACGCCGTAGTCGGCCTCTATTACTACGATAACGATGTCGTTGAAATTGCTAAGAATGTCCAGCCAAGTAATCGTGGCGAGCTAGAAATTACGTCTATCAACGAAGAGTACCTTCGCCGCGGTACACTCACCGTTACGACACTCGACCGCGGTGATGTGTGGCTCGATACTGGTACGATCGATAGCATGACCGACGCCGCTGATTACATCCGCGCCATTCAGCGCCGAACCGGTCAAATCATCGGCAGCCCGGAGGAAGTCGCGTGGCGCGAAGGCTTTATTGATGACAAGCAATTACAAACCCTTGCTGAACCACTCAAAAAATCCGGCTATGGCGACTACCTCTTAAAGCTGTTACAATAAGCACATTATGGGAGCAAAAAACAAACCCCTCCGAGTTTGCCTCGTCATTCCGGCCTACAATGAAGCTAAAGTCATCGGCGACGTTATTGCGGAGTCGGCTAAAGCACTTAAATCTACGCCTTACAGTACTGAGATAGTGGTAGTAAACGATGCCTCAAAAGATGCAACCGCCACTATCGCCGCAAAGCATGGCGCCACGGTTATTAACCACATTCTCAATAGTGGTGCGGGCGGTGCAACTGCGACGGGTCTCAGTTATGCTCAGCAAAATAGGTTTGACGTTGCCTGTACGATGGACGCCGACGGACAGCATGAAATTGTTGACGTTATCAAAGGAATACACTTGCTCACCTCTCAAGGTTCCGATCTCTTAATTGGTAGCCGACTCATTAACAGTAAGGGAATGTCTCGCGTTAAAGTACTGGGTAACAAAGGGTTGAGTTTCATCACCTACATTCTTTTTGGCGTTCATTCTACCGACTCACAATCCGGCCTACGTATTTTTTCCGCAAAAACACTTAAACAGCTTCACTGGAAAACAAATGGGTACGAATTTTGTAGTGAAATGCTTTGGCGAGCCAAGCAACTTAATTTAGCAATTGATGAATACCCTATCAAAGCAATTTATACAGAATATTCTAAAGCCAAGGGTCAAAACAATTGGAATGCCGTCAATATCATAAAGTCTCTCTTGTTACGTCGATTAACGGAGATGTTTGAATGAGATATATTGTTTTAGTTTTACTCAACCTTCCTGTTATTTTGCTTGCGTTAGCTAACTTTATCACGCGCTATAAACTCGCAAAGATCGACAAAGCAAGGTTTCGACGACAAATTATCATGTGGCTCGTTATCCTCGTTGTTTTAGTAGGCTCTTTTCCTACTTATAATATCCTTTCCGGTAGGGCGATGTTAGATTCACATGAACTAAGCCTGTTTGATATCGTCCAGACAGCCGCTATCATTCTCTTGTTTTATATCGTCAATAATCAGCGCCAAAAAGCTGAGCAAAATGAACGATATATCCGTGACCTTCATCAAGAACTTTCAATAACATTATCAAGTCGCAACAATGACAAATCCACGCATTGATATTTTACTGCCATTCTGGGGAGATGTTGAGCTTTTAAAAAAGGCTATCGAGTCCGTCTTATCGCAGTCTAGGGGTGATTGGCGTCTACTTATTTTTGATGATCACTATCCATCTGACGAGCCAGCAAAATATATTGCGTCACTTAAAGATAATCGAATTTTTTACTCTCGCAACGAGAATAATCTTGGCATTACCAATAATTTCAACCACGCGCTTGAAGCAGCCGAAGCAGATTATTGCGTGATGTTTGGGTGTGATGATATTATGCTTCCGAACTATATCGAGACAGCTCTTAAAAACATTGGGAACGCAGACTTTTACCAACCGCGAGTAGATGTCATCAACGAACACGGGAAAATATGTTTGCCGCTCGGCGATAGGATTAAAAAGATATTACAACCAAAAAAATCATGCGTTCTTTCAGGAGAAGAACTTGCAACATCGCTAAGCCATGGCAACTGGCTCTACTTTCCGTCGATTACATGGAAAACAGCAACCATCAAGAAGTATGGATTTGATGCAAAATACAAAATTGTCGAAGATGTCGTTTTAGAGTTTGAAGTTATCAAAAATGAGGGAACGCTCTTTTTTGATACCAACACTACCTTCCAATATCGTCGCTTCTCAGAATCACTTTCAAGTAAAGAAAAGGCTAGAGGTGGCATACGCTTCAGTGAAGAAGACGAGGTGTATGATATGTATGCTGGAATCTTCAAGGCAATTGGATGGAAAAAGGCTGCGCGTGCTGCAAAGCTGCGCGTTATGTCGCGCCTCCACAAGATAATCACTTAAAACACGTGAGACGTACCTATCTCCACTTATTGCTATGGAAAACAACACACGATACTCTATATAAATATAGCGGTACTAAAGATTCAAATCAGGTATTTAATATCCGCCCATACAACGTACGTTGTCCACTGAGCTCTACAGGATAGTTGAATTTATAGGTTAATTTCGTATATCTACGTGATTTCATAAATTTATCAAATTCTTTTTCCGATATAACATCTCTCAGTTTGTATTTTGCTTCACCACTCGTAATCTCTAATTCATCTATATCTATATCTATATCTATATCTTTTTTATATTCCGGTACTGCATTATAGATTACACGAACAACTTTATCGAATATTAAGTAGTTAATAACATTTGATTGCACTCTCCAGATTTGAACCAACATGTCATAAATCAATGTATAAAAGTATCGATTTCGTCCGCCCATAATACACATGAAGAAAATAATATTTTCATACCCCCAATCAGCCTTAATAATTGGGGATGCCGTGAAATTTATTGAATACAATCGATCCATAAATGCCTTTTCGGATATGGGCTGATGTACCCAAATCGTGCTGTCAATCCACAATCCTCCGCGTTTGGATAAAAGACCACACCGCAGTATGTCACTAAAGTGCGCCATGGACATCTTGCCAGTTTTGTAAAGGTCGACTATGTCTTTTGGGAGACTAACGTAGTCGTTGTAATTTGTTTCATCTAGCACAACCACACGGGCAACATTCGACATTTTACGCATACGTTCTATACATTCCCGCACCACTCCTGGCGCACTTTCCTCACCCTGCCACCAACAGGTCCATATGGTTTTATTAATTAATTCTGTTTCATTAACTTGACGATAATCAATGTTTGCCAAAATATGTTTGCATTTTTCTTCTATCCATCTTTCAATTTTTATCGCCGATTTATGCTCAATTAAATAGGCTAGACTTAATAAAAACTTTGTTCCTGGTATAACGGTGGCAATCCAACGTAGATGACATGAGACAATTCGAGGAATGGATATGTTTACTGGCGTCGTAAAAACATTGGGAATATTTAGTTTATAGATACGCCTTATGGCACTAAACTTTATCATTATTTTTCTTCCCTGCGCATAGAATATTCGCAAACAAACCTAACGTTTTCAACCGATACACCCAGATATAAACAGTTAGACCAACTATTTCCTTGGTTGCACCTCCACCACCTACTGGTCTAAAAAACCATATTTTATACTGAGGGTAATTCGCCTTAAACCATTCAAATATTATTTCGGTAGTATTGATAAAGCTACTCGCAGAATTTTGTTTGGCGCAATTCAAAATCCAGCCTGGAACTATATATATCATGGATTGGTATTGAAGCTTTGTAATATTTTTACCAAAAACGTTTTTTAACGTATTCAGCAGAGCTACTGCATCTGCGTTATATTTATTGTCTAGTTTTTTCTGACCAGTATTAGAGACTGAATGTTCGTTATAAAACCAGTTGTATCCAGTGTACTCAATTTGCCCAATATGATTTGTCTTTGTATATTCTTTACTGCTAAATACGACATCTTCGCCATATCCATCGTAAAATTCAATATTATTTTCCTTAATGAATTTGGTCTTGTGAATTTTTGCCCATACAGACATCTGCCTATATTGGCGCCACTTGGAAGATTTACTACCAGAAGTATAAACTATTTCTTGCCTTTCGTTGGGCCTCTTATATCCACCAATCACAACATCACTTTGTTCACGTTCCGCCTCTTCGTAAAAAATTTTGCAGTAATCTTTATCAATAAAATCATCTTGGTCGACAAACATAATATACTTTCCCGTAGCAAGTTCTATTCCTTTATTGCGCGTATTAGCCACACCTATATTTTGATGTGTAATGACATAGATAATCTCTGGATATTTTTTAGCATACTGCATAAGAGCTTTTAGTGACCCATCCCGGGATCCGTCGTTCAGCAGTAAAACTTCCAGACTATTAATATCAAATCCCTCCTGATTAAGGACTGAATCAATACAGCGTCTAATATATTTTTCGCCGTTATAAACAGGAATTATAATGCTAATTGTCTTATGCATAACTTATCTTTTTCCCGGTAGTAATCTTATACACAATAAATGTTAACACTAGCTGAATAGTGCTTACAATAGCGAAAAGATCAACTCCTCCGTTTAAGCCACTCGCCTTTATTTCAAGGGCAGATAGCACAAAGAGTAAGAGATTCGTAAGAAGAAGAACATAAAAGAAATACTTAAACCGCCGCACAATAATAAGGATGTTCATATATACCACAACGAGCGCACTTACTACGCCACCAGCGACCATGACGACCAGGGCCGTCTTATATGAACTAAAATCTACGCCAAATACCAGCCTAAGGAGGGGTGCTCCAACCCAAAAAGTTATACCCACAATTCCAATTCCAACAACTGCGGTAATTCCCAGTATTTTATTTACGATAGTGCTAAATTCTTTATACTTCTTCCGTTCATAAAGTTGTGATAATGATACGACATTGGGCTGTAGAATAAATGATACAACGAGTGTTATGAGTGTTATTGGCATGGCTATAATGCCAAAATAACCAATTTCGTCGCCGTGGTACTTATCAATAAAATAGCGAGGTATATTAAGCGAAAGCGACATCAAAAGAGTAACGGCTAGTACTGGGGCTGTACGCTTCATGATTACTGTCGCATTTTTAGTGTAATGGGTAATTTTACTCGAGCTCACTTTTATATTCTCGAGCTTTCCTGCAATAAAAATATCGTAGCCAAACATGACAAAAATATTAACGAGCACTACTACCACACTACTCCAAAGAATATTGTGTGTAGATATATCTATCAAACAAAAGGCTACAAAACTGCCAACTGCCTTATATAAGAGAGACTTTCCAACATTATATAGTCGATTATGAACTTGCAAAACGCCGTAGATTGCATCAGCTATTGATTCTATAGCTTTAAATAGTACAAGTACTATTATGAGTTCAGTCTTCATGGCATCGTAATGATTAAGTGTAGAAAAAACAAACGCACCAAAAATCATAGCCACAGCCAACACCATACGAGTAGTTATATAGCTTCGATGTGAAAATTCATTCTTTATGTCGGACACTTGGTAGGTACGCCCACCCCACATACCCATTATCCAAAAAGTAATCGCTACAGAGAAGGCAAACGAGAAAATACCTGACTCATAAATACCATTTATTCTCGTGATGACTATAAGGAGAATGGGTGATATGGCGTTTTGAGCAAGTGCGCCAGTCGTGTTCCAGAAATAGTCTTTCTTCATATTATTATGCATTATGGGGTATACAGGTAATATCTTTGAAATGTAATAAATAATGCAAGAAAAACTAGTATAATCATCGCAAAAACTGACCATCGCTTTACCTTCAAAGTATCAGCTTTTGTTGTACGAATACCGCCCGTAAATACAACAGCAGCAGAAATAATAAGTATTGGCAAGAAATACCTACCCTGTACGCCATAGATTATATTAAAGTTAACTGGCGTATAAGCCAAATATAGTGCAATATTTACTGCTACGAAATAACCTACGCACAAAATCACCGCAAGTATCTTCCAGGCAAGTTTGATTTGTTTTGATCGTCTGCTATCTATATCAATAACACATAGTACACCAAGTAGTATCGCATAGCCAGTAAACATCCATAGGGGATAAACTGTATCTGCTGCTCCAAAAACTCCGACTACACCTCTTGTCTCATCGTCGCCATATGTCGTCATGTAGGAGTTCCAACCAATCCTCAATGCACGTTTTGGGTGTGAAAGTAACATCTCGAGTTGCTGTTGGCTGTTTACATTATCCGGCAAACTAGCAGCAGGAGTAGCAACCGTCTTTATACTACTTACAGCTAGCCATCCCAATAATATCACTACACAAATAGTCGTTATACTTGCAATCCACTTTAACGCATTCTTTTTACTTAAAAGAAGTAAAATAAGTGGCAGAAAAAGATATACAAGAGGCTTTGCTAATATAATCGAAAGACATATTACGCCAAGAATAAACCATTGTTCTTTTCTTATTATCTTATTTTCCCTGAGATAAAGAACGTACGATATAAATAATGCAAGTAGTGCATACGAAACACTATCTACTGTAATCATGGCTTGCTGAAATAACAGCATAGGTACTAGACCAACTACTACGAATAGATACTTTTTATGCGGTATTAATCGAATTGCAAAGAATAAAAGTAAAATAGAGGCGACACCTAGCGAAAGCCTTGCAATATACATAGAAACAAGTGGGCTTAGGTTTAAAAGATTTGCTAAAACAACCCCTGGAATTGCAGGAAGATAAGGTAGGGGACTATAGCTGATCATCGTGGGCTTATACGTCTCACCTGTATTGAATGGTTGCTTTAAAGCACTTTTTGTTCGAAACAGTTCGTATTTATCTGTCGTATTTCCTCTTAGGTCGTCTCTGTAAAAAGTCCCGTGAAGTACCCTATCTATAGAACTAGGAAGAGACGCAGAAGAACTTTGCACATCTATGGGGACGAAGTACCCATGAGCGATATATTGTGTCCTGATGTAGTGTGATGGTTCGTCAGGACCTTGAAATGGAGGTGTGATAAATACAAATCCGACTACGCTAACTAATGCAATAACTATGTAAACGTATTCAGGCGCTTTTACCCATCGCGAGAACAACGTTCTAGCCCATATTAGACAACTCTTTATACTCATAAACTATGTAATAGTATACCACTAGTATTAGGTAGGTTAGTTACTGTAATACCGGTCCTTTTGGTAGTAGGCTAGCTGTCGAGTTAGTGATACTTATCGTACTACCACCATTAGCACTTAAAGTCATATAAGTTGACCAGCTACTAATTGGATATAATACCCCTGACTTAAGTTGGTAAATTGTCCCATCTGGGGTATGAACAAAGCCCGGTAGCGTACCGCTTTTAGTAAGGACATTACACGTTTGTGATTGTATGACGCGCGGTGTAATACCGTTAATAGTAAGCTGGTATGCTACCCCTCCCATACCTACATAGTTCACGCCATCACAAGTTACATAGGACAATAAAACACTTTGGTCTACAGTATATTTTGAGAGAATCGAATCGCTAATAGTCCGAATTGACATATTAAGCCCCATATCTCTTGATGGATCAAAAGTGCTCATCGGCACAAGCTTATCATACCCATCAGTCATATAGACTGTTGCGTTAGATGGGCTTTTAACTAACCTTCCCGCCCCAACGATGATATTTCCAGTTGGGATTGAATCAATAAGACTATTTGAAACCCAACCAATATACGGGTGGTCGCTTCCAGTAATAGACTTGAGGTCCTCCATTGCTACTAGTGGCCGTTTCTGACCATTAACAACGGCATACACCGTAGCGTCATCAATCGATTTAATAAGCGATGGGTCGGAGAGAGTTCCCGTTCCATTTAACTGCGAAATGTTAGTCGAGGATATTTGAACCGGTGAAAGGTTAAACGATTGAGGATTTGGTATCTGCTTTTTCCCATCAGTCGTAAGAATATATGTCTTTCCAGCTTCATCAACCAAACTATCACTAATCATTTGTGGAGAGATGGTCATTTTCTGAATACTTTGGTCATCGAGTTTACCTGAAGTTACCCCGGAGAAAGTTTTATCTGTACTAGACGATTCTTTTATTGTATATATTGTCATTCCGTCGATGTATAATCGTTTCGTACTATCCTGTCGACTCTGCACAATAACGCCATTTCTGAGATACGGTGACCCATAGGGAAGGTCGCTCAAGGCAGACTCATTTAGGACATTTACACCATCATTAATACCCGCTGCGGATAATGAACTGTTGTCATACGCCTCACTTTTAGTTCCATTCTTGATGTAAAATAATTTCCCAGACGTGGTTCCCATTAGACTCGTCATACCTGGACCGTTGACGAGGAGGTTCACTTGGCTATCTTCTAAGGGAATTGCTTGTCCGCAGGCCGATCCATAATCACTTACCTGAGTACAGCTTCCGAATGGCAATTTAATACCTGAATCATAAAAATATACAGTGCCATCACTTGACTTGATAAATCTACTCATTGGTGAGCCTAGTGTGAGACTATCAAGGTACGACTGACCAACATACGATACATTACCTAAAGGGTATAGTGAACTTACTATATTCATACTCGATATCGGATATTTTATACCGTTTGCAACCAGATAAACTGATGCATCATTTACCGTTCGGACAAGGTTGCCGTATTGAGGGGATCCAAACCAATCACTAAAATACTCAAAAAAGTTTCTATTGCCATACGAGCTACAGCTATCCCCGCTACCATAACCTGCGTTCAATGCGGCTTGGTTTGGTTGATATGGCGTGTAATTATAAAGAGCTGCCGTCGCAAGGTTTTGCACATTAACAGTAGTGCCACCACATGAAGATGTAGGGTTCCATGCAATATAGTTATTACCCACAACATATGGCGTATACCAGTTTGGGTTTTGCGTCATAATCGCATGAAACATCTTCGCTGACCAGGTAATCTGATTCGTAAATCCATAATACGTACTATCACACGCACTTGTATCGGGGCATCCATAGCCAGTTGCAGATCGATATTCAGAAGAAACTGGCCATGTATCGGTTACAAGCCCCTGTTCTTTTTGTAGTAAAACAATGAGATCTTGGGGGTTAATTTGATACGTTTGTGCTGTATTGTAGATTATTTGTGCCGCACTTAGACCGTTCGCTGTATAGTCTTTTAGACAAACATAGGGTGGCGCAGACCATCCTCTCGTGGCAGCGTATTGTGCGTGGGTTAGGGTTGAGCCATACTCTGTTGCGGGTAGTGTGCCGTTCGTATCACACGCGGAGATTTTACTATTTAAAAACGTTTGAATTTGATCGGCCGTCATTGTCTGCGAGTTAGTAAAAATATTATCACTTATGATATAGCCTGGATTAAATCCTTGCACGGGAGCCGCATGAGCAGTGTCCTCTCTCATAATACCTAGAACAACAGTTCCAATAATCAATAGGGTAGTTGCTACAAGCACTACTCTTCTATTAATGCTGGTTTTAATTCCGTTCATATATTTAGTCTACCTGAAATACCTTGGTCGCACTACCCATCTCATTTCCTGTTTGCACCTGAATTGTTGCCTGCCATTGACCAGAAGATAACTCTGACGTTGGAATAGTGAAGCCCTTGCAGGTTGACGAACTCGGTCCAGCTTGAATGCCGCTTTGCTTCGTAACTACAGTGCCATCTTTAGACAACGATAACGTGCAGGTGCCGTCATTAGTAACCGCTTCAATTAATGTACTGATACGCACTTGTCCATCTGATGACATGATAGATGGTATCGTTACCGTTACTTTTCCGTTACTATTTGTCGTAGAGGCCTTATCCGACTGAGCTTGAGTCTGTGCCTGATTCTTTTGCACAGTCCCCGCAGCTTGCTGCTCTTTAGTAGGTTGATTGTAATCAATCCCCTCCGGCGATTTTTTCTGCTGTGCAGTGTTTGTAGGGCTATCCTTTTGATGTAAATAAGAAAAAGCAGCATATGTAGCAATAGATGCTAAAACAACTATGGCAATTATCGTAGCTGTGATTTTTGTTGGTGTTTTGTTACTTCTATTTATTTTCATATATTACTTATGTATATAATATCATGGTTATGGAAATCCTATAAGCCCTTATTTCGCCTTTTTTCAAGAGAAAGTTTATCAAACATCTTACTATCATCGAGTTTAGCTGAAGCAGCGAGGCGAACACCGCGCCATTTTTCTATATGATAAAACGGGTTAAGAATGAGCCAGAATAATTTTCGCTTGAAAGAATATTGTGAGTCGAGTGTTGTTTTTACACTATCCTTCAATACGCCAACCACGATCATTTTAATGACATTTTTTCTCGATGGTTTTGGTATGTCGGTCCCAATTTTTCGTAAACCAATGATTTCATCGAATATTCGATGTTTGTACTCACGAAGAAGGAGATCGTTTGAATGTATAACATTTGCTCTTGCAGCATACGCCTTGTAATATCCCGCATCAACAATATCTCTCCCAAACATTTGATCTTCAGCATATGGAACATTGCGGTATGGAATAACGTTAAGTAAGAAGTCCCTCTTTACTGCAGAGTTTACATCAGAATAAAAACTAATAGCATCTAGGTCGCTGGTTGTCTTAATAAAATCATCTTTATAAAATAACGTGGTGCCAAAATCCGGACCCAATCCACGGAATACAGCCTGAATTTCATATTTAAGCAATGGTACGCATTTCGGACGAGGTGATTGTTTACCTGTTACACCCGCGATCTTATCGCTAATTTCAAAAGGTTTAATAATTTCATATAACCATCTATCATGCGCTGGAATGGCATCATGGCTAAGATATGCAATTATTTCTCCCTTTGCTATTTTTGCTGCATAGTTTCTTGTTTTACCATGGCCAAACTCGCTATTATCAATCTCTTCTAGTCGTAAGTTTTCATGGTCCTTTTGGTAATCACTAATGATGTCTAATGTTGCATCTTTGGATCCAGAATCAATAATGAGCACTTCGTAGTCATAGTCAATATTTTGCTTAAATACCATCTCAAGTATATCTTTGAGGTATTTTTCACCATTATAGGTTGGTATAAAAACAGTTATGTATGGTTGTTTTTTCATTTGCCTGTTACTTCGCGTTTTATAATTCTTTCAACCTTTTGATACGACTTCTCCCATGATAAAGAACGAACACTATCTGCAGCGAGTGCAGCGTGCTCCTCTATGTCGTCACGTTCAACGGCTTTACATAGTGCTTCAGCGAGCTCGATAGGATTCGTCGGTGCGTAATCTACATATTCATCCATACCATGTAATACCATTTTATTGTTTTCCCCTTCGTTCATAACAGGGATACAACCTGCTGCAATTAACTCAAGCGGTAATAGGGAAACGTTTGTAAGTGATAAAACAAGACATGTGACTGATTCGTGGTAAAGCTCCGCAAGCTCCGAGTGAGTTATAATACCGCGGTTTTCAAATTTGAATGGTATCTTGAAATTTGATACATCCCAGCCTATAAATTCAATTTCGTATTCCGGGTGTTTCTCGTGGAATAGATCGAGAGCCATGACTCCAATCTCGAATGCCCGTCGCTCCGTAACAGGCCGTGCATAAAAACATATTTTCTTCTTTTTTTGAACTTTAGTCTTTGGGCGATAGATATCAAGATCAGCTCCGAAATCGAAAAAGTCTGATTTCATACCATACTCACCCACTTTTTTCATAAGCCATGGCCCTGCTGTAATGCCGTAGAAATTCATTTTATAGGTGTTCTCGGCTAGAATAGATCGAGAACCGACACCGTAGAAATAGGGTTCAAAATCCTGAACAAAATAAAATCTATGTGCCTTCGTTTTTATATTAAACGTAGGGTAAACCGTCTCCCATCCTGTTGCAATGAGCGCATCTGATTCTTCGTAGTTTTTTATTTTCTTAACTTGTACATCTAACTTGAAACTATCTTGGAGAATTTCGCGCGCTTCTGAGATAGATTGCGCTTGTGATCCTTCATAAATATAAAAAGTTATATCGTGGCCAGCATTTTTTAGGTAACGAGCAAATCTAGTAATTGTATTCTGCCCACCTGCGCCAGGGCTAAGCGGTGAAAGGACCCATCCAATTTTTAAAATATCTTTAGGTTTTTTAGCCGGAGGGTTATATGGATGATGAATATAATCCGCTTTTATTACATCGTCAATCGCCACCATTACATCTATGGGCTGTTTAATCGTTGTAAGGTGTTTGATGATATATTTTACGACTCGTTTAGTAGTTTTCGCCACCCCTTCGTTCTTTGTATATGTATATAGTTTATAAATTTTTTTCATCAAGACCTTCAGTTATTTTACGTTTACGTTTTTACTCTTACTTACGGATGTATCGATAGTAAAATCTTTGAGATGGACTTCTGGAAAGATGATCCCACCCGTTGGCGTCTCTTTTGTAATACGAAAACTACCCGCATCAGCTACTTGATCGTATACTTTATTGAAAGATGCGCTTGTACAACCAGTACTAACTCTGTATTTACCATTCGTAAAGATATTCGGTAATTCCCATATAAGTCGAATGGTCGCACCTTTTTTTATTGGACCAGTTCTTTTTTCTACTTGGTACGTATTAGCATCGACTAATCCAACACCTGATGGTGAGTAGATTGATATACCAAAAATAGGATTCTCGATTGATTCCCGGGCAATATATTCAGTTGTTATAGTGATGGTATTTTTTCCAACAGATATGCTAGTACTAACAGTACGTACTTCTCCCGAACCCCATCGTTCACCGCTGGTATTATCTTTAACTGACTGCATTTCCATATCGTCAATAAATAATTGTTGATAGGAAGCCGCGACCTGTTCGGGTGTACCTTCCTCGGCAATAACACCTTTTTCTATCATAATAGCTCGGTCGCAATATTGTCGAACTGCACCCATGTCATGGGTAACGAGAATAACAGTCTTCTTTTGACGTTTAAGATCCATGAAATAATCGAAGCACTTCTGTTGAAATGAGGCATCACCAACAGCTAAAACTTCATCCAGCACGAGTATATCAGTATTGACTTTAATTGCTATTGAGAATGCGAGTCGAACTTGCATTCCGCTCGAATAGTTTTTTAATTTTTGATCCATGAAATCATTAAGTTCAGCAAACTCAACAATTTCATCATACATCTCGTCTACTTCATTCCGTGTAAATCCAAGTAGTGCACCATTGAGGTATACGTTGTCACGACCGGAAAGCTCAGGGCTGAAACCAACGCCTAATTCAATAAATGGCACAAGGACGCCGTTAATTTCTATCGAGCCTGAATTTGGCGTATAAATACCAGAAATTAATTTTAAAAGAGTGCTTTTACCACTTCCGTTGCGTCCAACAATACCAAAGAATTCACCTTTTTTTACTTCAAATGAAATATCTTTCAGCGCGTGTTGAATTTCATAACCTTGTTTACGTAGATTAATCAATCTTCCTTTAATCGAATTTTGCTGATCATGTGGTAGTTTAAAGTCTTTACTTACATGTGAAACGCTCACAGCAACGTTGTCATCTTCGTGGGACATTTATATATTCTCCGCAAATGAGTTAGCTTGACTTTTAAAATATAAGATCCCCCCTATAAAAATCGCAGTTGTGAGAAAGGCCGGTATATATACATACCAAGAGCCGGCTAGCATCCCGCCAGTCGTTAGTGCAGCATCAGTCACTGTATGATAACGTGCGCCTTGAATCGCTTGCGCAATAGGGTTAAGGAGAAGAAGTTTCTCAACAGGGATATTCTTTATCATTTGTAAGGGATAGATGATCGGGGTTGCATAAAATCCGGCTTGTAAAATCACTTCCCATATATAACTAATGTCGCGGAATTTTACATATGCTGCTGCCAGAAACATCGAAGTTCCAAGCGCTGTAAAATATATAAATAATACATATACGGGTAGCAGTAATACACCTAGTGTAAGCGGTACTTGGTTGACGACTATAAAAACAAATACAACAATTAGACTAAAAATAAGATTAATTGTCGCAGAGATACTACTTGAAAACACGATCATCCAGCGCGGTATTCGTATTTTACGGATTAGGTCACCTCTTCCAACAATCGATCCTAAGCTTTGTACTGTCATTTCAACAAAGAAATTCCATAGTACAATTCCCAATAATAAATACACGGGATAATGCGGGATATCTTTACCGATTTTTAAAAAGTATACGAAAACAATATATAAAATCACAAAGAGCAAAAGCGGCTTTAAGAGTGACCATATATAACCAAGAAATGAACCTTGGTAGCGAAGTTTAAAATCAGTTCGCACTAACTCTAGCAAAAGAGCTTTGTTTTCTTTGGTGATATATTTGTCCATCGTTTACTGTATTATAAGAGAATATGAGCAATAAGTCGACCCGGAAACACTGTTCTGTTGTTATCATCGTATTGAATTACAAAGGTATCGAAGATACAAAAGATGCAATCGCCTCGTTGATAGCGCAGCATTATGATGGTGTTCGTATTATTGCAGTCGAAAATGGATCTGAGGATAATTCGGTTCATGAATTTAAGAAATTAGAACAACAATACGGCAGATCTTTAGTAACTATTTATAATGATAAAAATCTTGGTTTCGCCGGTGGCGCAAACACGGGTATACGTTGGGCTATTGAAAACGATTTTGAGTATATTGCTTTATTTAATAACGATGCTGTTGGAGATGTTAATTGGTTACAAAACCTTCTCAACGCTTCTCGTGCAAAAGATATTGGAATCACTACAGGCCTACTCTTAAATAGTAAGGGTAACAAGATAGATAGTACCGGCGAACAATATTCCATATGGGGACTTCCTTTTCCAAGGAATCGTGGCGACAGTACGGTCTCAGCTCCAAAAAATGAGTTAGTTTTTGGAGCTACGGGTGGCGCTACCCTATACAAAACAGCTTTATTTCAAGATATAGGTTTATTCGATGAAGACTTTTTTGCCTACTACGAAGATGTGGATATAAGTTTTCGTGCGCAACTAGCTGGGTGGAAAGTTGCCTACACACCACAGGCTGTTGCTTATCACAAACAAGGAGCGACCAGTCAAAAAATCCCTGGCTTTACTGTTTATCAAACGTTTAAAAACTTGCCTTTGCTGTTTGAGAAAAATATTCCAAAAGGATTGCTCTTTTCGGTTGGTATTCGCTTTTACTTTGCCTACACCATGATGTTTCTCAATGCAATCAAACATGGCGCCGGCGTACCTGCTTCAAAAGGCCTCCTAAAAAGCATGGTGTTAAAGTTTCCCGCGCTTGCCAAACGGCGAGCTATTCAAAGAAATAAACGAGTCTCGACAGATTATATTAAAAGTATCTTATGGCCCGACCTGCCACCGGATCAAACTGGTCTGCGCAAACTTCGCCGTTTCTTCACTGGCAAGTAGTAGATGTTATACTAATTTCAGATGAAGATCGCGATTGATGCTCGTATTATTAACTCCTCGACTGGTCGCTACGTGGAGCGGTTACTTTTTTACTTACAACAGATTGATACGACGAATCAGTATGTTATTTTACTTCGTGCCAAAGATGTGACGTATTGGCAGCCAACAAATCCCAACTTCTCGGTGGTGGTAGCTGATATTAAAAATTATTCATTTGCCGAGCAGACAAAACTCAAAAAGATCCTTGATGACTTGCAGCCCGACCTGGTGCATTTTTGCATGCCGCAGCAGCCGCTCAGATATAAAGGCGCACGAGTAACAACGGTTCACGACCTCACGCTGCTTAATACCTATAATTCCGATAAAAATTGGCTCGTCTATCACTTGAAACAACTGGTGGGTCGACACGTCTTTCGATCTATCGCCCATTCAAATCGTTTTATCCTCACACCGACAGAATATACTAAAGAAGAATATGTGAAGTTTTCGCACGTTGCAGCGGATAAGGTGGTAGTGACCTATGAAGGCGCCGATGTCACCCCTGAAGCACCAGAGCGACTGTCGCTTCCCTTCAAACGTTATATTTTCTATGTGGGGCAGCAAAGCGATTACAAAAACATCAAGCGGCTCGGTGATGCGCACCAGAGACTACTGGCTACTTATCCCGACCTTGGTCTTGTACTTGTGGGTAGTAAAAACGCCGCGAGTCTCAAAAATGAAGCCTATTTTAACGACAACAACTATAAGCAAATTTATTTCCCTGGTTATATCTCTGACGCGCAGCTCGCCTGGCTCTACCAACATACAGCTGCGTACATCTTCCCATCCCTGATGGAAGGTTTTGGCCTCCCCGGGCTGGAAGCAATGGCCTACAGAGCACCGGTAATTAGTAGTAATGCCACCTGTCTCCCTGAGGTGTACCAAGATGCCGCCTACTACTTTGACCCAACCGATACCGACGATATCGCGCGGGCAATTAGTGATGTGTTATCGAACCAAGAACTGCGTGAGAACCTTATCATCAAAGGTCATGAACAAGTTAAAAAATACTCATGGCGCCGCATGGCCGAGCAAACCCACGAGGTTTATATGCGCGCGCTCAATACTACGAGCTCTGCTGAGCGATAATAATCCGACGGTCAGGACCTTCACCTTCAGAAAACGTCCGGATATCACTATATTCACTGGCGACGTGATGCACGATACGACGATCAGCTGCATTGAGGTTGGCAATATGTGAATCACCCGTCCGACGAACTTCTTCGATCCATTCACGGGCTTGTACCGCGAGTTTCTCGGCTCGTTGCTTTTTGTAATCAGCCACGTCAATATTCACACGTGCCAGGGCAGCGCCTTTGTTACGGAGTGTCGTCGAGACGATAAACTGCAGACTGCGGAGCGTCTCGGCATTACGGCCAATCAGCAAACTGTTGATTTCTGTCGATGGTACGGCGAGCTCGATCACATCTTCCTCTTGACGCACCATTACTTCCACATTCACCCCATAAAACGACAGGATGTCTTCCAAATATTTTTTTGCGTAGTCGATTGATTCTTGCTGATTCATACTTACCCCTTCCGCGGCGTATCTTTTGCCGTAATCCTGGTGACAACTGTTGCTTCTGACGCCTGCTTAGCACGCGCCTTGGCGGTGGCCTTTTTGCCAGGTGTTTTAGGGGTTTTGTCAGCGAGTGTATCCATTTCTTCTTCGTCTTGCTTCAATACATGATGTTGTTGAAAGACAGCCACGAAGTTCGAGATCGCGTAGTATAATGCCAGCGCGCCAGGTAGGTTAATCATCACAAACAGCATAAAGATCGGTAGGAATTTGATCATCTTGCCCATCACAGCGGCATTCATCTCCGCCTGGTCGGCTTGTTTACCTTCAGCTGCTTCCGCCATGATGTCACGCAGCCGCTTCTTGCTTTCCTGTTGTGGCAAGGTTTGCTTACTCATGATATATTGCAAGATTGCAGCGCCGATCGCGATCAGGAAGAGGAAAATACTGCTCATGGTCAGTGGCGAACTGAGGGCGTGTTGGGTCAGGTTAATAAAGCCAAATAATTTCTCATTAAAGGTACTGGCATGTGTGACGATCTGGTGAATCGAACCGATGTGCTCGAGAATATCGTACGTATATTTGCCGACTTCATTACGATGCAGGGTAAAAATCTGAATGACTTGGTAGAGTCCAATGAAAATCGGCAGTTGAATGAGTAGCATGCCAATCGAGCGGAACGGGCTGACGCCATGCTCTTTGTAGAGCTCCATCATTTGCATACTCTCAAGCTGCTTGTTGCCTTTGGTGCGCGCCTTGATTTTCTTCAACTCTGGCTGAAGTTTGCGCATAGCTTTGGTTTGGTGAAGTTGACGCTTCACTAGTGGCCACATCGCAAACCGAATCAGGACGGTAAAGATAATCAGGCTAATGCCAAAATCACCGATCAAACTATAGATCAACACCAAGATATTAAAAATCGGCTGGACGATAATAAGTTCAAAAATATTCACAAGTGTAAGTAACCTCTTCTGGAACGTTCAATACTGTTTGTAATTATACCATTGAATCACCCGTGGCGCACGCCTAGAGCTACCTCATGTAACGCGTTTTGGTATGTCGTCGCTATGACTGTGATTGAAAAAAGCCGGCTTGGCTAAATAACTGCGTAATAAGCGTCGTTAACTCTATGTCTGGCAAAGAGGTAACTTCGCTCGAAAAAACCATAATAGCAACATCGTGCGGCGAAGTGATATTAGGTAACTGTAAGCGAACAATTTCGTAAATGCGACGGCGGATACGGTTGCGGCCAACGGCACTTTTGAGCACTTTTTTACTCACAACGATAGCAAACCGTGAATGTTTGCGATGTGTGTTTTTGGTATATTTGATTGTCACGAGACGGGAACGAATAGCGGTGCCGTTTTTATAGACATAGCGCAGACTGCCATGGCCGTGAAATCGATGAGACTTTGTAAGCATAGTTCTAGTATAGCAGTTGAGAGGTGGCTTCCATTTTGTCTTCTTACTAAAATACCTCGCGTTGGGGGCGAGGTATTTTAGTTAGGCAGTGAGTCGAGCGCGGCCTTTGATTCGTCGGCGCTTGATCACTTCGCGGCCAGCTTTGGTGGCAATACGTGCACGGAAGCCGTGAGTACGGGCGCGGTGCCTAGTGTGTGGTTGGAATGTTCGCTTTGGCATATCTTTCCTAGTTTACAGATTGTTGGTGAATTATACAAGGAGCTACTTGATTCACTCGTAATGTCGTTTCATAGTATATAAAAGTTTTCCACAATATTCAAGGTATTATCCCCTGTTTTATAGAGGTGGTTTGTAAATGTGGATAATCCCGCCCCAAGAAGACATGTCTTTTTAGCTCTCAAAACCAGTTGTGGAAAACTATTTTCTCCCGTATAGTTATGAGTACAAAAGATTTTGGTTGGGTTGAACCAGAAGGGGTAGTTTTTCAATGCATCATGCATTATGGCAAAGTGTGCTGGGCGAAATTGAGTTATCCGTCTCGCACGCCGCCTTTACAACGTGGTTTAAAAACACGGAGCTGATTGAGAATAATGGTAATAGTGTCGTTATTGCCGTCCCAAATATCTTTGCTAAGCGTCAGTTTGAAGTAAAGTTTAACGACCAAGTCAAAAGCATCCTCGAAAAAAACGGCGTCAAAGCTCAGTCAATCCTTTACTCGGTAAATACCAGTGGTAAACGCACGGCAGTAAACCGAGAAGTTACGAACCAATCGCAGCACGATAAAGCAATTGATGACATTCTCCCCCGTAAATCTCATGCTGGCGAGAGCCACATCGCCAAAAGCTCATTATCAGCGAGTGGTCTAAACCCCCGTTATACTTTCGATAATTTCATCGTCGGCTCCAGTAACGACCTGGCTTACACAGCCAGCCAAGCCGTGGCGGCTCACCCAGGTGTGAAATATAACCCAATTTATTTATATGGTGGCGTGGGGCTTGGTAAAACCCACCTCATGCAGGCAATTGGCAACCAAATTGTTGCCATCCAACCAGACGCCCGCGTGCTGTATATTACTTTCGAGGAATTTACCAATGACTTCCTCGAACATATTCGTTTCAAGAAAAAAGGTTTTTCTGATAAATATCGCAATGTTGATGTGTTAATCGTCGATGATATGCAGTTTATTACCGGCAAAGAAAAAACCCAGGAAGAATTCTTCCATACCTTCAACGCGCTTCACCAAAACAACAAACAAATCATCATCAGTAGTGATAAGCCGCCAAAAAGCATCCCGACACTGACCGAACGTTTGCGCAGCCGGTTTGAGATGGGTATGTCCATCGATATCCAAATGCCGGACTTTGAGACGCGCTGTGCTATTTTGACTGCCAAAGCAGGTATGTCCGGCGTGGAACTCGATCGCACCACGGTCGAGTATTTGGCAAACAACATTAAAACGAATATCCGTGAACTCGAGGGTGCGCTCAATCAACTGCTCGCCTATGCCGAGATGCGTGGCATCGAACCAGATATCTCCACGGCTGAAGGTCTCATTGGTAACGTGCGCCACTCACGGCCACAGCACCTCACGCCCAAGCAAATTATCGAAAAGACGGCTAAGCATTTCCAGCTCGATACGAGTGAAGTATGTAGTGCTAAACGTGACAAACATATTGTGGTGCCGCGGCAAATTGCTATGTATCTACTACGAAGCGAGTTGCATCTCAGTTTCCCAAAAATTGCGGGTGAACTTGGTCGCAAAGATCACACCACGGCGATTCATTCGGTTGAAAAAATTGAACGCGCCATCAAACTCGACTTCCTTATCCGTGAGCAAGTCAGTGAAATTCGGGAGAAATTGTATGCCTAGTACCTGTGGAAATTTTGTGCAAACACAGTGGCTGAGCAGCTGGAAAACTGTAGGTAAGTCATCCACAGATTGTGGCATAGCAACAAACCAACCAGTCTCTATGAGTGCAAAAAGTGAAATTTTTCACACTTTTGTGAACAAGCATCCACTACTTCTATCCACACCCAAAATGACCATCTTACCCTTATTGAATACATTTTTTACCCAGTTTCCACAGCACCTATTAATAGAGCGACTATATAAAAAATTAAGAAAGGTATAATAATGGAACTCACTGTCACTCAAGAAAATTTGGCAAAAGCCCTCAGCACTGTTGGCCGTGTAGCAAGTAGTCGCACGCAACTACCGATCCTCAACAATATCTTACTGAGAACCGACGGTAATCGCCTGCTTATCGCTGCTACCAATCTTGAAATTGCCTCAACCCAATATATTGGTGCCAAAATCGTCAAACCTGGCTCAATTACCATCCCCGCTCGGCTCGTGAGTGAATTTGTTGGGAGTCTACCAAAAGGTAATGTCGAACTGAAAGTTGTGAACGATCACCTCCACATCAAGACCGAACAATACAGCTCCATTATTAACGGCGTCGCCTCGGACGACTTCCCTGAGCTGCCGACCATTGATGAAACCTCATCGATTCAATACAAGATTAAGGTAGATGATTTTAAACAAGCCGTCTCGCAAACCATTGTCACCACCAGTAGTGACAGTACCCGGCCGATCCTTACCGGTGTGTATTGGCACTCGCATGATGGTTATTTGTATCTCGCGGGCACTGATGGCTACCGGTTGTCGGAGCGCCGCTTGGTTGAGACGGTCAGTGATGTGGCGGCGATCATCCCCACCTCTACCCTCCAAGAAGTCTTGCGGTCGATTAGTGATGATAGCGACGAAGTTGAGCTGCTGTTTGACGAATCCCAGGTGCGCTTCCGCGCCGGTGAAGCGGAAATTACCAGCCGGTTGATTGATGGCAACTTCCCTGATTACCGTCAACTCATTCCTGATAAGTCGGAAACGTCAATTGTGCTACAAAAAAGTGATTTCGTCCGCGTGACGAAGATCGCTGGACTGTTTGCGCGCGAATCAGGCGGCAGTGTAACCCTAACGGCCGATAGTGACAAACAAACGCTGGCAATCCACTCGATTGCTTCACAACTTGGTGAAAATACGTCGGAAGCGAGCGCCAAAGTCACCAGTGATGGCAAAGTGACGCTCAATTCGCGGTACTTGAGCGAAGCGTTATCGGTTACTGATGGCGATACGGTGGAATTTCGCTTTAGCGGTAAACTCGCACCCTGCGTTCTGACGGCTGTTTCAAAGGACGTGAACTACAAACATATCATCATGCCGCTGAAGAGCTAAAAACGTCTCATGGCGCTTCTCACGACGGTACAGCTGCAACATATTCGTACCCACGAGTCTTTTGTTGTACCGTTCGCGCCGGATGTAACAGTCATTACCGGTAAGAATGGTAGTGGTAAAACGTCGATTATTGAAGCGATCTACCTGGCGCTCCAAGGTTCGTCGTTTAAAGGCAGTGATAGTGATATATTGCGCTACGAGCAGCCGTGGTGGCGGATTGAGCTGTTATTTGATGATGACAGTCACCGAGTCGTGAAGTTTGATTCTGAGCGCACAACCGGTCGTAAACAGTTTGTCATCGATGAAAAAACTTCCTATCGCCTCGCACCTAGTCATAAATATCCGGTCGTCTTGTTTGAGCCAGATGATCTGCGACTCCTCCACGGCTCGCCGTCGCGGCGTCGGCAGTTTATCGATCGGTTTATTAGCCAACTCGACCCCCTCTACGCGGTAGCGATTCGCAAATATGACCGCGCCCTCAAGCAGCGCAATAACTTACTTAAAAAACAAAGTTCGCCCGACGAACTATTTGTCTGGAATGTCAGCCTGGCGGAACACGGCGCCTATATCATCGAAAAACGCATTGGTTTTATTGAACAAATCAACGCACACCTGGATGAGGCGTATAACGACATCGCTCAGTCGCCCGATCATGTCTCAATTCATTATTCTCACACCCTCATCGGTGACATGAAGCAGAAGCTCCTGAGTGAGCTTCACGCGTCGTCAGAGCGCGACCGCCACCTTGGTTTTACGAGCATTGGCCCGCATCGGCACGACGTCGTCTTTCAATACAATAACGTGCCGGCGCTCACCGTTGCCTCGCGCGGCGAAGTGCGTAGTATCGTATTGGCGCTCAAATTCCTGGAAGTTACTATCATCGAGCAAATTACCGGCATGAAACCACTTATTCTACTCGACGACGTCTTTAGTGAACTTGATACTGACCGACAAAAACAACTGTTGCTCAGCAAAAATCAAACCATCATCACAACGACACATTTAAATACGACGAAGAAATTCCACACTATTAGGTTGTAATTAATCACCTTTGTTTGTCGATGAATATTGAAGAGAATTGTCAGTTTGGTTGTATAGGTTTAACGTAACGTTCGTGATATTGTCATAGGTTAGGACAGCTTTTGACATGATAGTGCGGTTAAAGGTGACTGTAAACGTTACAGTGACACTACCGGTATCTGGATCGATAGTTTGTGTAAGTGAGGAAACGTCGAGACTGATTTCAGAAAAAGGCTTCTTTTGCTGAGTTGAATAATCCGAAAAGTACGATTTTAACGCTCCTAACTGCGTATCAGTTAAACCGATATCAAGTAGTTTTGAAAAACCAAGATATGCTGGTGTATTGCCTTTGTAATTTTCTGGTGCTTTATTTGGCGGATTATAAATCGTTTCACCAGAGCCTGGATCGACATAAGCGCCAACCGTTGATTTGTCGGTGATCGTATGTGAATTATCATTTTTTTTCATCATTATAAAAATGATGCTAAGGATGATGAATATTAATAACAAAACACCAATGACGATACTGATAAATTTCGCTTGCCGACTCATTATTTACTGACCGCCCATATATTATCACCGCTCGCTATATTGAGAATATAACCCGGATCCCATTCTTTAGTGTTATTTACTTTACCCACCTCGCCATCAGAATCACCAATCAGCCACTGACCGTCACTTGCGATTGCGCGGATAACGATATAATGCCCGGCCCCAGTAAACGGAGCGGCACCTGAACCAGAGGTAATAACTAAATCTCCATTGCGCAACGCATCATTTATTTTCGCCACGTCAGGGGTTAATTTCGTCGAGGTGAGGCCCCAATTATTTCCAATAACCGTTTGAATATTCCAAGTACTACCACCTGCGCCGCCTTCATACGTCGTGCCATTTGCGGCACCATAGGTTGCGGTATCGAGCGGCGTCACAGTTTGCCCAGTAAGAGTTGAAATAATCATCGCCATCGCGGCCGGTCCACAACCAGCAGCGCCAATTGTGCTATTGCCGTATGGCTTATCCTTCCACTGAGGGTCGTACTGATCATAAAATGTAAAACCATTGACGTACTGCGTCGGTTGACCGTTGCCGGTGCAGGTCGCGCTGGTACTAGAACCAGAATTTGCCGTCGTGGATCCATCTGGTATGACAGATTTAAATTGTTGATAGATATTAATAGCATTACCACCGCGTACTTTTTTGACAGCAGCTTCAGAATCGTTAGAGCCTTCATAATCTTTGTGAAATATATAGGCTGCATCTTCTGGCGTTGTTTGCTGTTTTAGGTCACTAACTGCTCCGGCATAGCCTGTAGTTAACTCCTGCCACATATAATCAAGCTGGAGGGAGAGATCGGTAATTTTACGATTAGTAGATTGTGATAATGCGACTAAACCGTCTTGACGACTTTTTGGTTGCGTCCATTGTGCAATACCAAAGCCGATATGTAAAACTGGTACATAATTATCATCAGCAATTGCGCCACCTTGAATTTTTGCTGGATTAAAGCCAGACTCTTGCTGTAAATTACCAGCTATACCGGCGGCTTGTTGTAAGGTTAAACCTTTACCGACAAAATAGCGAAGAATTTTTTCGAGATTGTCATTTCCCACTAAATTACTCGTTCCTGTTCCATCTACAGCACACCTTGGATCATAAAATAAAATATCATTACCACTATAAAAACTTTCATCAATCGCAAATACTGAGGTTGGAATTAACGTTAAACTCACGACAGCGGCCGATAGTATAAAACTGCTTCTTTTAACACTAAGGCTTGGCAACAGAGAAAACAACCACTTCATATCAATCTGCTCCTAATGCTTGCCAATGCCAGGCTTCACTTGGGATCTTACCAATGCCATAGGTGCTCGCATTTGCAACTAACCAGTCATACACCGGATCACCCGGCCGGGTGGCGCCATTATTTGAGCCTAACTGGAAGTCGATCGCGAGACCCATTTGGTGGTTTGAATAACCTGGAAGAGCCGCTCGAGGGGAGCCATATTTTGCATAGGCCTGTTGTTGCTCAGCCATACTACGAAAATCATCGGCGACTTTAAGTGTTGTTTTCCCACCATTAGCCGGACTCTTCGTAAGAGCCTGAATAAGCGCTAGGAAGGCGCCGGAAACACGGGAATTAACGCGAGCCGGTTGTCCCTTATGACTTTCACTTGAGGTATTTGGAATACTACATAGTCTAATATTAATCTCTTTACCGTTCCGATATCCTTGTGCTGTGCCGGCATCATCCGTACCGGGCGCACAACCAACGCTAGTCGAATCGATATATAAATTATCTTGATCTATCATATTGCCAGCAGTTGACGAAGGAGTATTTATATCTGTATTATCTTCGCCATCCATTGTTTTTTGGATACGGTGATCAATTGTGTAAAGTGAATATTCCGCAGTGTCTTGATTGGTAATTTTACAACTACTTGCTTTTACTGAATCTCCATCTGTACATAAATCTACCCAACTTTGATATCCTGAACCGTCTATAGGATCGCCCGTATTTTCGTCGATATCCCCCTTTGTAACTAAATCATTTACGATTGTTTCTGGGTCCATGTCGAGGTATTCAGACGGTACACCATAATAAATATTACAGAATGGACCAGCTGCAATATCATTTGCAGAGATAGACGGGTCATTACAAAGACTATATTGTGCCCGATCGACTGTTGCTGCATTAACTTGAAATAACGAACTAAATGTTTTTGTCGTTAAACTAGTTAAACTAGATAAAATACCTGTCGCTGAAGTAATACTACTATAATATGGCAATAATTTATCGACGATACTACCGAGAAAGGTACTTGAATTAGTCGGATCGAGGGGACTCGATGTTATTCGATCTTCTTTAGTGTATGCAAGTTGAACTTGCTGAGCTTCGTTATTGTATGCCACCGCCTCATCAACCGTAAGCGGCATATTACCTCCAGCATTGGCGGTTTGCCCCATCATATTACTTGCTCCGCTGGCGAGCGCATTACCAACATCTTCACCCGAAATACCTTCAGTTATATCACCATACATGGTTGCAAGTAGGTCTTTTATTTGCGGAGCAAATAACTTAAGTGTTCCGTCAATTACAGGAGGCGCAATTAAAGTAATAATTTGCCCAGCGGCCCAGCCAATACCAAAGTTAAGAGCGGCAGCGGCAAGTGATGCACCAAGCGTGTCGCCTGTGTTTGCAACTAATACGCCATTTAGCGCCGCGCCAGTCGCTGGATTTGTCGCGACGTTACAACCTGCTCTCACACCAGGGCTATTTGTAACACTACTAATACCACTGAGAGTAGCCGCTGTCTCTCCTCCTGGTACAAATTTTTGATAACTTTTACTACTTGCTTTTGTATCACCAAAGAGGCTATATTTCATACCAAACGAATCCATTGCTGACTTACTTGCCACAACGGCCGTAAGAAGGCTGCCAGCGACACTAGCCTGAAGGGGTGTGGCGCCGCCCGCTTTCATAGCGCTGGCAGTTCCAAGAAAAACCATTCCATAACGAATAACTTGTGCCATTTGATAGGCTCTTGCAGTACTAGTGAGTAATCCTGGTATATTTGTGCCTAAACAAACAGCACCAGCCGCAAGACTAACTCCACCTCCTTTTGAAGAGTTTCGTAAGGTGGTGATGGCTTTTGTTGCCTGGTCTTTGATAAGTTTACCCATAAAGCTTTCAGCCACGTCATCACCTTCTGATGCTGCTAATTTTGCGCCACCATCATCACCTTTAATTGTGTCGTCTATTTTTTTCATTGCATCATCGGTGTTTTTTGCGTCAGCAAGTTTATTTGATTTATCAAAACCAAATCTCGTTTCAATCGTTTTGAAAACACTATCGCTATACCCTATAAAACGTGGGTTATATGCTTTATGAAAAGCAGCTCTAAATTCAGTGTTAGTATTTAGCTCATTCGAGAAGTTTGCGGCACTAACTGTCGTCAACCTGCCCGTATTGTCAGTAAATTGATATGATTTTGGCTGAGTATTTGGAAAGGGGCTTACCCAACTCTTTGGATCAATAACTTTTCCATCTCCATCTAACGCTTGAATACCATTATTACTAAGATTTTTTAATAAAGTACTTGAAGGACGTGTAAATTTACAAAGTATCTGTACTTTGCCACACGCCCCACTCGTTGCATCAGCCGATATCTTTTTTGCGATAAGTTTATTCGTCCGAATCGTCATACTGGTGTTTTGTGTGTCATATTTATTGACGAAATTTTCTTCGATATGAATCAATAAAAGCGCTGGAGAGGCTAGTCCACCGATACCGATCGCCCCACCAACTAATCCGACAATAATCGCGATAATCGGACTACGTTTTTTAAGATTTTTGATGTTTATAATGGTTTTTTTGTCGTGTTTTTTTCCAGACGGATTATAAAAACCGTTATAATCCTTGGGGTTTTCTTCTTTATTGCGGACAATTTCTGCACCGAACCCGTTATTCTCGACATTTGACACGGCGGATTTTTCGAAGTCAGAAAGATCTTGAGCAGATTTTTCACTATTCAAAGGACGCCCTATACTGGACTCGATGTCATTCTTATAGCTATCATCTTCTCTAAGACTAGACATGATAACTTTATTATACGCTAGAACGTGCCATCTGGGTTGGCATACCCACTACTGATTGGATCGGCTTGTGAGGTTGGTTGTGGTGTGGGTTGGTTAGCGGCCTGCGGATTAGTGGTGATGAGACTTTGCTCGGTTTGGCTGGCAACAATTTGAATATGGACATGGTTTTGACCGGCAAAAAATAACCCTTGCCCTACTGGAAAGTTCGCCAGGCGTTTCTTTTCTTCTTCGGTGAGTTTGAAGATATCGCTGAGGACATCGACTGCACTAGTCGATTGCTTCAAAAGGAGTTGCATTGAGGAGTTAGCGACGATGGCTCGTCCCATTTTACTCCCCATGAAATCTTCCACATCTTGTGTAATTGTCGTGAGACCAAGGTAGTATTTACGCGCTCGCTTGGCGAGGCTAAACATAAAGTTAGCCGAGTCGTCATATTTCATCAGTTCCCAGGCTTCATCGACGATAAGCATACGCTTACGCTGGTCAGTGCGCACAATATTCCAGATATGTGACAGCACAATGTACATCGCCACCGGCCGTAGTTCATCCTCAAGGTCACGAATATTAAAGACAACCATGTGATTATTGATATCAATATTGCTCTGCTGCGAGAAGATACCTGCGAAGGTGCCCGTGGTGTATTTACGCAGCCGCTGCGCCAGAGCTGGGCCGGTGCCGCCCATGTGTAGTAAGGTGTCATAAAGGCCCGCAATAGTCGGCGGTAGCGATCCGTGTGTCAGTGGATCACTGGTGATGCCAGCCCGAGCGTAGGTATCAATAAGGGCTTGGTCGAGGTCGGCTTCTTCAGCTGGTGTCAAAGCAGACATATTCTGCCCTGCTGCCGTCACCTGTGAACCACCAAGCATGAGGCGGAACAGTCCATGGAGTGTGACGAGGTTTGCACGCAGCGCATCTTCAGCTTCATCATTATCAATCACGCGTGGTAAATCAAACGGATTAATGCGCGTGTCTGAATTAAGACTGAGGCGCACGTAGCTGCCACCGACCGCCTCACATAATTTTTGGTACTCGTTTTCGGGATCGATAATAATGACGTCCGATCCAACCATCATAGAGCGCAGCGCCTCGAGCTTCACGGTAAATGATTTACCGGCACCAGACTTGGCAAAGACGACCATATTGGCATTTTCGAGCGAGAAGCGATCAAAAATAACTAGGCCATTATTGTGCATATTGATACCGTAGAGCACTCCTTTACCATCGGTCAGATCGGCGCTGGTAAAGGGAAAGCTTGTGCTAATTGCGCCAGTATTCATATTACGGCGAATCTGTAATTGATCAGTCAGTTGCGGCACGGTACTATTAAGCCCCTGCTCTTGTTGAGATGAGGCAACCTTACTAAAGATGAGCTGTTGACCAAAAAGTGTTTCTACTTTATGTTGCACGAACTGCAACTCGTCGAGGCTATCGGCGTAGAGCGTAACGTAGAGGCCAAACCGGAAGAATCGTTCGGAGCCCACCTGGATCTGATCACGCAATTCCTCGGCGTCTTGGATCGCGGCCTCGAGTCCCGGGTCACGTGTTCGTCCCTTTTCACCATTAATCGACATAGTGGCTTCAAGTTGTGTCACCTTTTTACGGAGGTTTGTCAGAATAACCTGACTCTCCACGGGGTAAATATACATGCTAATATCGAGTACTTCATCAATATTAATGAGTGGGCTCAACCACCCAGTAAAAATGCGTCGCGGATAGCCATAGACATACAAGGTGCGGCCATATTTGGTACCGAGACGGAAATACGACGAGTGAATCTCGAGGCTACTTGGTGCGATCAAGTCACGAAGCGTGTTGATGCCAGTTAAAAAAGCCTGCTCCACCTCAGCTTGTTCGCGGGCACGTTGCTGAGCAGCGATATCAATCGGATCGAGTTGTTTTTTCCGGGCCATTAGAGAACACCTCCTGGTGTTACGGCCGGCGTTGGTCCCTCACCTTTTTTAATAAAGGTGGTTGTAATATTTTCGAAGTCACCAAGTGGTTCGCGCACGGCCGTATCAGGGTTGTAGACATTGTAATAGAGCTCACCAAGCTCCTTGGTAGTAAGCTGCACACTCTTAACACCAACTTGGAATAAGCCGCTCGTGACGGCATCAACGCGGTTTTTGATCTCATCTTTCGCTTTTGCGTAGGTGGCTTGGTCTATACGGGTCACTGAATTGTTTTGTTTGGCAAACAGTTTTCCAAAGAACCCTTTACTTACTTCAACTAGATTCCCCCCCTCAATACCTGAAAAGTACGGTATCACAATAAAGAAGCTTTTATCCATGATATTCGCCTCTTGAGACAAGACATCAATGAAATTAATATAGTCATCCATCAGGACATTGAGCAGCATATTATCTTGATTTTTACGGATATCCACCAATCGATCAATATACGGGCCAATGTCGACACGCTGGGAACGAATGAAAATCTGAATCTGGAAATAGAGCGAATTCAAGAAGTTTTGGTAACTAAACTCGACGCCTTCACGTTCGCGGGCGCTCATGAGGTCAAAGTTAATCGATTGACAGGCGATCACCGCGCGGAAACTCCCGTCATTCATGATGGCGATGCCGTCACGTAGCTCTGAAATCTGCAGACTATTTTGCGTCGTATTTGGATTACGAGGTGCTTGCTTCGGGGCTGGTCCTTGAATTGGCGCTTGGTTTTGAGTTGGACTGACACCCAGCGGACCGGTAGGTGGAACTATCGGCTGTGACGGAATTGGTGGTTGATTGTTTGGCTGCACGCGGTATCCCCACTCCTAAGTTATGAAAATCAATTTAATGAAGCGAAATAACAACTTCATCTGACGTATCTTGCTTGTCGTGAAGCCGCTTGGCTTCACGTGCAATTGTCTCAATTGATAAATCATGTTGATTTGCAAGGTTTATTATATCAGGTGACACAACATTTTCGCTAGTGGTTACTGGCGCGGGCGGTTGGACTGGCTGCGGCGGTTGAGCTGGAACGGTTTGTTCACTGATCGGCTGCACGACAAACTGGTGAATACTCGTGGGATACGGATTAAATTGCACCTGAGGATCGGGTTGAGTGACAGGTGTGGCGACGGGAGGCGCCACTGGTGCCTGAGAGATGGTCGGTGTTGCAAGGTTATTGTATGGGTTTACAAGTGGTTGAGCGGGTGTGATGGAAGCCGGTTGGTGCATGCGGGCAAGCATCTCTTGGCGGTGTTTAGTGTCATTCTTTTCAATCATGTAATCAATTGATTGAGACACGCTATTATTACTATCGAGCACATCCTCAGTTCGCTGTGCTTCGTAATAGACATCGGTACTCATGGCAGTGTTGGGCTGCGACACGCCGCGAACTGACCATCCACGACTATCGGCAATGTTCGCGAGATATGATAGCCGTTGTTCGGCTTCAGTTTGCGAGAGGTCCTTCATGCGTTGAACCTCCACGACCTTTGGCGCGGTCACTTCGATCAACTCGGTTAATCCATCTGGTTTCCAGAGCCGGCGTCGCGGTTTGAGGTAAAACGATACAATCGCTGCCAGGTAGACTTCCATCGGCTGGTCTTTACGGAGCGGCAGCGCTAGCGCACCAAAAAAGATCACAATCGGCAGTGGAATAATGGCCAGAGGAATAAATAGTCGGCTGAGTCCCCACCCCATTGCAATGGCGAGCGCCACGATAATTAAGTAGATAAACTGCCGGAAGCTAAATGGCCCCAGCAGTTTGTCGTCTGCCTCAACATCTTGCGGAACTTTATATTCTGCCATACTGGTTATAGTATACCAGCTAACCCGTTATGTAACCGTATTATTGACTCTAATCCTCTGGTGAGGTTGGCGGTTGTTGACCAGGAGCAGCCGGTGGAACAACTGGTGGTTCTTGGACCTTACCCATATTTGCAAGTGAATTTGCCTGTAGAGCAATTGGGGAAACTTCAAAGCCAGCTTCATTAAGCGCACTATACATATTGTTAAGCTTTGGCATACGAGTATCCATTTTTGCTATGAGGTCGCGGTTTGTGCGAACATTGTATAAATTATCCGTGACTGCAGATAGATAGCCATTTAACTCCTCAAGGTCGCTACCCGAAAGGTTCGACTGCAACTTTTTAATATTCGCAGGACTTAAAGCTTCACTCATTGTCTTGACCCAACCAGCTTTTAGATCGCCCATTTTCTCTGCAGGGGTATCAGCCAAAGAGCCGATAGCAGCCGCTTCCATGCGAATTCTCCAGTGTTCTTCGCTTTCTCCCTCACGAATAGCCAGGTTGGGATCGTTTTGCAAGTGGAAGCCTCCTTTTGGCTTCAATCCACTTGCATTACGCGCGATAACACGTGACAACATGTCTTGATCAATCGTCTTCTTACCGCGCGATTCTTGTAGAATATGAACCGCACCATCTTGTGCTTGAAATTCATAAGCAGCTTCTAGTGTTTCAGCATCACCAGTATAATTGCCCGCTTCAGCATTCATAACGATTTCAGTCGTATATTGTTTTAGAGTCTTTCCGCTGTGAAGAGCCTGATCATTTAATAGCTTCGTGCGAGATTCAATCGCTTCACTATTAATTTTTATTAATCCGGACAAAGCATTTGATTCAGCTCGAATACGACCATTCGGATCGATTCCACCTGCTATATCAAGCAGCGCTTGACCTGCTTCATATTCGGCCAAGTTACTTCTATCAGGCTTCAACTTAACGCTAAGTGCTTCAGAAAATGTCTTTTGTTGCATATTTTTAGCTGCTTGAGTACGTATACCTTCCGCTGCAATATGCTTCGTTACATCTTGCGCTCGATTGAGGAGATCTACCATTGATTCAGTTTGCGGGCCATATACTGGCGGTTTGCCTTCTTTCGCTTCTTCATACCGATTATCAAGCCGGGCTTTACCACGAGTAACTTCGTCACTAAGGACACGCAGTTTTAGGTCTTGTTCCGTCGCATGTTTATCAAGTTCGACGTGTGCGTTCCAGGTTACATCGAGTTGTTTCTCAATAATTTCTTTATCTTCGGCCACTTCTCGATGAATTTTATCTTGCTCGGCATGCCACTTGCTTGAATTGTAACGATTATCTGACATCGCCGTATAATTAGCGGTTCGCTCCTTCACGCGGCGATCCATATTATCTATCTTGCGGGCGCCATTACGTAGGAAATGAGCGCCGGATAGCTTTCGCCCATCGCCAAGCCCTCGTTGTCGGTGCATCTCGGCGCGCTCTTTCGACCAGTTGCGTGTGCGATCGAGGAGTCCTTTGTTTGGATTATTAACAACACCAGCAATCTTGCCAAGCAGACTGCCGCTTAGTTTCAGCAGGAGTGGTGCGATCGCAAGCGGTGCCACCTGCACAATCATACCAAGGATAATGAGGTTAATTGAACTGGCATTTTGAATAATAACTGAGCCGGCTAATTGCGCACCACCAAACACGAATGAAAATGCTGGGAAAAATATCAACATTGTCATAAAAATCTCGCGCCATTTTTCAAACCACTTCTCTGTTCCTGGAAGCAGATACGCTACAAAAGCCAGCGGCGAAATGATTAGTAGAATAATAATGATGGCTTGACGCGCTGCTAAGATAAGTAGCACAACGAGGACGGCAAGCAGTAAGCCGACGAGTGCCGGTAACAACAGGAAGATGGCGCCTAAAACAGTACCACCGGTAGCGCTGAGGGCAACCACACTACCAACACCAAGGGCTAGCGCGGCTGTTCCACCCGACAATACAAACCCTGTAACACTTTGCCAACTGAGGTTTGACGCTCCCCAGGTATTGCCGTAGATATGGAATAAACTACCCCGAATATTCATAAATAATTGTTGGATGGAATACCCAAGAACATTTGATATATCCACCCCGATCGCACAGATATAATACGAAATGTTAACCAAAACGGCAGCGACCACGAGACGCGGGAGCAGCTTTTTAATACCGTAATTACTGACACCAGTGTTTGTCAGTTGGGAAAAAATGATTATCAAAAACGCAATGACGAACGCGATATTGGCAATGCCGCGCATGAGGTTCCAGGCAATGTACAAATCACCTTTTTGATTTGTTTGAATTGGCTGAACCGCCACAAAGCCTGTTAAAACATTAAAAACCCAGTCCATACCATAGGCGAGAAAGTTTGAAACGCTACAAACGATCCAGCCGATACCTTGAACAGCACATTGCTCTGGCGCCTTACCATAACTGGAAGCATCAACGGTAATAGCCTTCTCGTGAGACGGATTTAAATATGAATCTGGCGGGACAAAATTATACTCCACATATTTGGCGCTCGTTGCTGTCGTAGTATCGACGCCTGGTCCAAAGTAAATGAAATGTGCTATGTGAGTGTTTTTGGTGTTCGGTACATCTTCTACATAGCTGTAGATTTGCGTACCAGCTGGCAGATGAAAACTCTCCTTCCCTGTCGCTTTGGTAGGACCGGTATATTGGTTGCCGTTATAGCGCAGGCTGGCACCATTCCAATCGGCACCATCATCGGCATGCACAGTCGGAGTTGTTACCGCGGTGTATGCAAAGACCGTCACAATCAGTGCCGCGACCAAACTAAGGAATTTCCGATGCGATAGTCTACCGATCGGAGCTGCAGTTCGCAAGTTCCACATATCACTATTAGTCTAACATTTTACAGATGAAAAGTCAAGAAAAAGCATCAACAGAATTAACTATATCTCATCGTATCATTACGAAAATAGACACTCAGTAGATGGACAGATCCACCCTATTTCATATCATGTGGAACATTAAAATTATTTGGTCCATTCTCACGCGGCGCATAGTTTGACATAGGAGATGGAGGAGGGCTGCTCGGTTGAGTTGGAGTTTGCGGTGTTGGAGGGTTTTTTGGTTGAGTAGCGGGCGTCTGCGGTGTTGTAGGAGGAGTTGTTTGGGTGGGTGTTTGTGGCGTTGATGGTTGAGATGGTGTTGACGAAGGGTTCTGGGGTGTTTGCGGAGGCGCTAAGTTACCAGCAACACTTCTCAATATAATTTTTTGCTTATCATCTAGATTTGCACTAACACGAGGGTCTAGAAGCATACGAGCCGCCTGCTCAACACTAATAAGGCCTTGATCGCGCATTTTTTCTATACTGCCAGCATGTTGTCCGGCTAGATCGTTGTCTGATAATTTACCGGCGCTGCTACTGAGAAGGGTAGCACCTGGTGTATTAGCCCACGAAACGATATCTGCACCCTTGACCTTAGCGTACTGACCATCATTCTCGGCAACATGTTCCCGAAGCTTTTTAATAGCTTCATCATTGATGTGAGTATTACTTTTCTCCAAGTCCTGTACCGCCTGTCGGAACCTACTTACTCCGCTACCGCCCTGTTTAAACAGTAGGTTCTTAGAGGCAACCGCAGTGATAGCATCACCTTCTTCAAGCGCTTTTTGGAGCGCTTCTTCGGGTTTATCAAAACGCAGCTTCACAAGGGTTTCCATATTTGAGACTTCGTCGTTAAACGCTTTCTTTTGCTGGGCGACCGCTGATGCCACAACTGCCGCCTGTGCCCTTTTGTCGTCGCCACCGGCCATTTGGGCGGCAAACTTAGTTTCGCCAACTCCGTCTTTACCACCAAGAGCAGCATCAGCAATATAGTTAGTACTTGCGTCTTTCAAACCGGCCTCTGAACTATTCTTTATAGCACCCCTACGTAACTGCCATCTTGTGAACCCTCCCCCTTTGCCTGATTTCTCAAACCTTCTAAGCTGAGCAGTGCGGCCCTGGTTTCGTTTCGTGTCGCCATATTCTTGGGCGGTTTTTCGTAATTTGTCGATAGGTCCTTTGTTAGGATTGTTAACAATACCACCAATCTTCCCAAGCAGTCCGCCCCCTAACCTCATAAGTATAGGTACGAAGAAGAACGGAATAACTTGGATTGCTAACGATAGAATATAGATAAGAGGGTTGTGTGTGTCTGCGCGTACTACCGCGGCAGCTAACTGTGCACCTCCAAATACGATTGCCACCATCGGAAAGAGGAGTAAAAGGGTTGTGAAGAGTTTGCGCCATCTCGTGAACCACTCCTCAGTGTTTGGTAAAAGGTATGCGACGAACGCGAGTGGTGATAATACGATAAGTATAACAATAAGAGCTTGTCGTGCAGCGAGAACAAATACAACAGTTATGACGGCTACGAGTACAACGATAAGTACAGGTAAAAGTAGTGCAAGTGCTGGTATCCAACCGCCCGCAGCAACGATTGAAAGTCCGGCAGCTACTCCTGTTCCGGCAATAGCCCCCCCAGCAAGTATCCAGCCGACTAAGTTTCCCCACACATCGAGATTATTTCCTGATGCATCTCCACTTGTGTTAATGGCGTTTGTCATTAAGCTTTGGAGAGAATAACCAAGTATATTCGACAAGTCGACAGCTATCGCACATATATAATAAGAAACGTTTACAAGTATTGCGGCTATAACAATCCTAGGTAAAAGCTTTTTAATGCCATAATTACTAACTCCAACGCCTGTAAGCTGAGAGAAAATTATTATCAAAAACGCAATGACGAACGCAACATTGGCAATATTTCTCATCGCTTCCCATGTATTGTAGGTTGGCCCGCTTGTTGTAAGAGGAGTATAGCTAAGAAGGGTCGTGAGGACTCCAAATAACCCATCGGCTAACATGCCTAAGAAGCCAGCCATGGGACAGACAATCCAGCCAACACCTTCAATTGCACAAGAGGTCGTATTGTTATCTCCTGAACCTTGGTTATTGGTGGTGCTATTAACGTTTGTTGCTGCTTTTCTATTTGATGTCGCCCAAATCTTATATGCTTGAGCGTACCCATTCATCGCACTAACAGTATCGCTACAACTCTTTGAATAGTTATCGTAGTTGGGTCCCGAACCGGCCCTAAGGTTCACGCTATTATTCGTTTTCCACGAACCGAGATATGAACCAGTTTCAATAGAGACATTCTGTGTAGTGTCGGTCGGTACGTTCACCCACTTCACGCCATTATAGCCGTATTGGTTATCACTACCATAATTGGTTGAATCGGGGGTTGAACTATCTATACCCGCGATACAACTTTCATTAAGAGAATGCCGATAATATATATACCATTGTGGGTCTGATAGGTTCGGCTCTTTTCCACCATATACCTGGTTTTTTATATATTTCTCAAATGCGGTAGCGCTATCGTTTTTATTACCACTTCTCTCAAAGTCGGTAGATGCTTTTTTACAGGTATCGACCGACTGCCTACTTCCTAAATCGACTCGGTTAAAGTCGGAGTTACATAACACATCGATTGGGTCAAGCCCCCATAACTTTAGCGCATTAGAGATTAGTGTAGTATTGTCGCAAGACACTTGTCCATCAGTTCCGACATCCATAGCGCTACTTCCTGAAGTATCACGCATATAAACTCCAAGGGTGGTTGTGGTGGTTATGAGCTGTCCAGCTTGCGCGCCACCGGTCGTAAACCACTTGCCGCTTACTGCATCGGAAGGGTTAATTCTATTTGTATTATTTGCAAAGCCATTATCAGAATCTTGGAGGCTGCTATTCTTCATGCAATATGAAATTGCTCTATAGTAAAGTAGCGATTGAATTTGCCAGTTAAAATCGTCAGATTTACTCGATGAAGTAGTAGCCGCATTTGCAACTAATGGACTAAAAGAAGATAAAACCCCAATTATAGAAAGGATTGCTAATATGTAGACCCTGATACGTAATCCTGGTTTTTTATGTGTTAGGCGGGGTATCGAGGAGCCTGATGCTCGATACTTATGCTTCAATATCATAGATACTTCTATTGAAGCATAAGTACGATACTAAAGGAAGGCGCATCTGTACTTTATGATTGATCGGGAACTATGTCGCTGATTTTAAGTAAATCACCTACTTTAGTAAAGACGACAGTAGAGATATGCTCAGAGTTATCCGCTTTATCGCCTTCAGTCAATGCTTCACCTACTCGATTCTTATCGGCATTATCAGTATTTTGCATCTTAATACGCATACTATATGTTTCTTGACCACCAAAATCAGAAGGAGTAAGGGATTCAACGTCTATAAACTTATCAACACGCACATACGGTTCTTGATCTTGAGGGTTAATGTTAGGAGAGGAGGTATCGAAATTGAGCTCAAGTACACTCGCGTGAAGTGCAGTGGCGCGTTGTATAGCTTCCCTAAGGTCTGGCCGTGATTCCCAATCATTCACAAATAATGCTTGTTCGTAAATCGGATCATATTTTGCAGCAATTTCTTGTCCATATGTGTGAGTGTTACCGATATCTATAGCAGCTTTTGCATTATCTATGGTGCCACCTGCGTTATACCAGTTTGAAATACTTTCTGCATATGCCGCGCCAAGTTTAGTAGGATCTGATAGCAAATCAGCGTTAAGCTCAAGACTGTCTACGGTTGGGAGAGTTTCGGCGCTAGTAGTATGGCTGGCCTCTGGTGTATTTGTCGCAGAAGGCTCACTAGTAGCTTTGGGGTCTTTATTCGGTGTGTTTGCGGTATGATCACCCTTTGGTAACATAAGCCCAGTAACCGTAGCGCCCGCAGCTACAAGTACGAGCGCACCTGCACCAATTCTCGTGGCAGTCTTCTTATACCAAGGCTTTTGTTCAATAGTACTTCTACGACGCTCACGCATCTCGGCTTTTTTCCGATCGAAAACAGCACGCTCTGCGGGTGTTGGAGGAGCGGCTTTAAAGCCTTCAAATACCGTATTGCTTACTGTGAGATCTTCAAGGTTTTTACCCTTACCTTGCTCTGGAACAGGTTCCTGGTTATGAGGCACTGCCTGATTAATGCGATTTTCTTCTAGTGACATTGTGGCGGTTCCTTGTGCGCTTCTGTGGGCACCTAAAACAATTGCTTAATAGTTTTAACTATACACTATATTGTAATAAAAATCAATAGCTTATGGTTATGATATGTGATGAAGTACTTGCGAAGACGGGAGTTTTATCGTAATTTATAGGTAGTATGAAGATAAAACAAACACTAATAGGATTAGGATCGCTTTTGGGCATAATCGGTATTTATTGCACCCCACAAACCTACGCTGCCGAATGTGCAGGCGTCCAGACTTCTATAATAAGCTGTACCGAAACCGGTACGGTGATTTGTAAAAGCGACATCGTGCTTGATAGCGATGGTAATCCGGTGAAAGATAGTAATGGGAATGTCAAGAAGGCTGACCAAAAACCTTTATCTAATGGGATGTGCCGCAATGGTTCATCACCAGAAGCGCTGGGCGGTGATGTAAAAAATAGTGGCGCATGGGGATTGCTTGTGATGGCGATTCAAATTATGACAGCTGGCGTAGGTGTGCTGGCGGTCGGCGGTATCGTGTACGGTGCGGTGTTATATGTTAGCGCGGCTGATAGCGCTGAACAGGTCAAAAAGGCTCGGACAATTATCACCAATGTTATCATTGGCCTAATAGCGTATGGCTTAATGTATGCATTATTAAATTATCTTATCCCTGGCGGATTATTTAGTTAAAAGGAAATAATGATATGAAATTGATAGTGAAAAACTGGTTTCTCGCGATCACTCTGGCTGTAACGGCTGGCGGCGGCTTACTTGCTACGGTTCCGCAAGTGGCAAGTGCGAGTTGCGAGAAACCGATCCTTACCTTCCCGGTGTGGTACCACGGCTTATCAAATGCTGATTGTAGCCTAAAAAGTCCCGATCAGGTGGGCGGCATTGCGGCGTATATCTGGACGATCGTGTTGAATATTATCAACATACTCCTGCAGTTAGTCGGCTACCTTTCCATCTTCTTTATTATTTATGGCGGCTTCCAGTATCTCACGAGCGCTGGTTCGGCTGAGGGTACTGTCAAGGGACGTAAGACAATTACAAACGCCGTTATTGGTTTAGTACTTTCGATCGCATCGGTGGCGATTGTGAGCTTCATCGCTGGAGCGATCTCATGAGCCTGCGATTTACAGCAGATACCACTCCGCCGCTGGACGCCACCAACTTGGGCATTCCAACGACGCATGTTGACAGTACGTTTGCGGGACTTCTGAGTATCACCTACTGGGTAGCGGGAGTTATTGCGGTGATTGTGATCATTGTCGCTGGTTTTATGTATGTGACGTCCGGCGGTGACGCGGCGAAAGTCGTCAAAGCGAAGAACGCGATATTATATGCCGTCATTGGCCTCGTAATAATTATTTTAGCGTTCGTCATAACAGGTTTTGTAACAGGGAGTTTTTCATGAAAAAAATCACACAAGTACTTTTAAGCATTGCCATCTTTGCAGGTGTCGCTAGTGTGTTCATACCCCCCGTCACAGCGGGGGCCATTAACGTCTTTAATCCAAGCGCTGCCAACAGTGCATGTAAGGGCGCAAATATGAGTAATTCAGTATGTCAGGCAGGAAACAAAGACAAACTCAGCTCCTTCGTGAGGACGATTGTTGACATCTTGTTGTATATTCTCGGGGCAGTGGCGGTTATTATGGTCATCATCGGCGGCTTTATGTACGTGACGTCGGGTGGCGATACGACAGCGGTGACAAAAGCGAAGAACACGATTTTGTACGCGGTGGTGGGGCTTGTGGTGGCGATTCTCGCCTATGCTATTGTTCATTTTGTCGTCGGTGCAGTGAAATAGGGTTAACAAACCGCCTCTTATCTGCTATAACTTTACTAGACATAGAATTTCAATCTGAAAGGAAATAATAAGAAATGAAAAAATCATTAAAAACAATGCTCACAGGATTCTTGATCTTGCCAGCACTTGCGCTTGGCGTGACGACTGTATTTACACCTCAGACAGTGAGCGCGCAAAGTAGCCCTTACAATATCCAGAGCGGTGCAGATGCAGCAGGAAAAGACACAACAAAAGTAAACTGCCTCTTTACAGGTCCTAACTGCCCAAGCGGTATCTTTACAAACATCGTCAATATCCTGCTCTATATCATTGGCGCGATTGCGGTGATTATGTTGATCTTTGGTGGTATCCGCTATGTTATCTCTGGTGGTGATAGTGCTGCCGTGACTGCTGCGAAGAACACTATCTTGTACGCGGTTGTTGGTATTATCGTAGCGATCCTTGCTTACGCGATCGTTAACTTCGTCATCGGTAGCCTGACAACTTCATAACTAAACGCTTCTTTCAGTAATACCCGTCTCTGTTGAGGCGGGTATTTTTTTGCTCGACTTTGTCTGCGTATATGCCATCAAAAAACAGCCCGGGCAGGCTGCTTCTTGTAAGATTTAGTTTCGTTAAAGGACTTGAATCTTTTTGGCTTGTTCTTGCTTGACTTTGGTGAACCGAATCGTCAGCACGCCGTCTTTGAGGACAGCCTCTACTTCATCTTCACGGACAGGTACAGGTAGGGCTAATGTGCGGCTAAATTCGCCCCAGTAGCATTCCTGAATGTGCCACTGTGTAGCATCGCTATCATCACCGCTACTGAGCGTCCCGCTGATGGTCAGAATACTGTCGCTGATACTGACATCGAGATCTTCTTTGTTAACGCCCGCTGTGCGAGCCTTAACTACAAGCTTCTCCTCCGTCTCGTACACGTCAACAGCCAGTTGTCCAGGGAAATCATCCTCGGCCTCTTCCCACGTCTCGTCAGCTGGTGACGAAGCTGCGGTGCTGTCGTTGGTTGTTAGTTCGTCGTCATTGAGAAATGCCGCAGCGAGTTCGTCCTCGATAAGCAGATCGTCGTTTTGTTTCCGGGCCATGATATCCTCCACTTTTCTCTAGGCTCTATTGACAAATAGTCTCTATCAGTATAACTAAGATATACGATATAATCAATGAAAGTAACGTCAAAAACGTAAAAAGCACAATGATTGATAGACTGCTCGCAAAACTGGCCCCACACCACTGTTATGGATGCGGTAAAATTGGCAGCCTTTTATGTGATAATTGTAAATATGACATCGTAAGTGAACCATATATGCAATGCGTGCTGTGTGGAAAGCTTGGCGGGGAGCGTGGTGTGTGCGGACAGTGTGGGGTCGACTGCACACGGGCCTGGTGTGTTGGTGAGCGCCACGACGCGTTAAAGCAGTTGGTCGATGGGTTGAAATTTGAACGAGTCTACGATGCACATACGGTTTTGGCTGATCTGTTGGTCGATCGACTCCCCCTTTTGCCAGACGACCTTGTCATCGTGCCGATCCCGACGATTGCGCACCACATTCGGCAGCGCGGCTACGATCACGCGCAGCTGATTGCTCGGCAGGTTGCGCGGCAGATTGATCGTCCTCTGAAGCCGCTACTATATCGCAAGACTATCAGTATGCAGCGCGGGGCTGGCAAGCGCCTACGCGAACAGCAAGCCAGCCAGGCATTTGGTGCCCGTGCGGCTGATTCTACCTCCTGTTACCTACTCATTGATGATGTGGTGACGACGGGAGCGACATTGCGTCACGCAGCCCGGGCACTCAAAGCAGCCGGTGCATCGATGGTATGGGTAGCGGTTACCTCTCGTCAGCCCCTCGACTGATTAATACGTATCTGTTAAAATAGTCCAAGCGTTCGTGTTTACACATACAGTTGTAATTTACAGCGAAGCTGACGAGGAGAGGTGACCGAGCGGTTTAAGGTACTTGTCTTGAAAACAAGCGTGGGGCAACTCACCGCGAGTTCGAATCTCGCCCTCTCCGCCAAATAAAATAACGACCATCTGGTCGTTATTTTATTTGGTAAATCGGGCCGAGATTCGAACTCGCGGAAATGCACGTTTGCTCTAGACGTTCGTGCCGCCAGTACTGCCGCCAACTCCCCCACCGATGAGCGCACCGATCACAAAATGGATAATGGCGTAGGCCAGGATAGCTACGACTACTCCGACGATGGCATAGAGAATTGTATTTTTTGCCGCGGTGACTGCTGTGGAATTACCACCGGAGAGAACATAGCGGAGACCGCCAATAATCAGCATAATGACACTTAAAATACCGACGATATAAAGCAAGATATCGGTGACGCGAGTAAAAATACTCCCATCTCCAAGCAGGCTGGTTGGTTGACCGCTGCCATGCGCGGCATCGGCGCCAGACTCAATGCTTTCTTGAGCGTGGGCGGCCACTGGCGAGAGTAGCAAGCAGACGGCGACGGCAAATGGTGCGAGCAAACTTGGTATCATTCGGATTAGTTTTTTCACGGGGAGAAACCTCCATTACATACTGTTACCACCATTGTAGCAAAAATCGCGCCATGATCTATCCCACCCCTTTCATTTATGCTACAATTATCAAGTTACTTCATCCAATACGACGAAGTCGCCCCGTTTTTATAAACCAAGCTCATGGCTGTTTGTAAAAACGAGAGGAGGCGTAATGGAGGATGGCAGTTTTCGAACTTGTTCGGAAACGAGAATCCGAAATGCACGCCGACAAGGAGGGGTACCCAAGTGGCTTAAGGGGATGGTTTGCTAAATCATTAGACTGGGGAGACCTGGTGCGGGAGTTCGAATCTCCCCTCCTCCGCCAAATAAAAATACACTGCGGCTGCAGTGTATTTTTATTTGGTGAACGGGGAGATTCAAACTCCCGCGGTTTTGCGGAGCAAAACGAGCGGGTGTATTTCTTTACCTCCTTCCATATTCCTCTCATGCTATACTTATTTTATGAAACCAGAGCAGCAAAGTAACTACTGGCAGCATGATGCGGAAGAGTCGCAAGATAACGCGCAGCCGAAGGTTGAGCAAACGGGGCCGATCGTGACTTTGTCGCCGGATGTCTTGGAGGATGTCGTGGACGTAACAGTATCGCGCGACCAACGTCCGACGGTAGATTTACAGGAGCCGATTAACTGGCAGGCCAAAGAATATATTCATCACGAACGCAATACGGGTTGGTTTGTGTTGTTTGGTGTCGTCGCGGCCGCCCTTCTCGTGATCGCGATCTTTTTGATGCAGTCCTGGACCTTTGCTCTCCTCATTGCTGTGATGACGGCGGCTGTGGTGGTGTATGCTCGTCGGCCACCTCGCACACTGGGCTACACGCTGAGCGCCAAAGGGCTGTATGTTGCTGATCGCCTGTACGAATTTTCGGCCTTTAAATCATTTGGCGTGATTCGCGATGGCGATGAATACTCAATTATGCTGATTCCTACCAAGCGGTTTATGCCTGGGGTGACGATTTATTTTCCGCATGAAGTCGGCGAACGTCTTGTCGACATGCTTGGGGCGCGTTTGCCTATGGAAGAGCTGCATCTGGATGTTATCGACAAAGTTGTACGCAAATTACGGCTCTAGCTTGCCCCTACGACAGTGGTCGTGATACAATAGCCGATGTTCTTGGCTGCAAAACGACCAATGAAAGCACCTTCTAGTTACAAAAGTTCGTGACTGTATGTGTTTCATATATGGTCGCGTAACTATGGACCCGTAGCTCAGCTGGATAGAGCGTCGGCTTGCGGAGCCGAAGGCCAGAAGTTCGAATCTTCTCGGGTTCACCAAGAAAAATACCTCATCGAAAGATGGGGTATTTTTCTTGGCAGCGCCTAGCAGATTCGAACTTCTGGTGGGATTTTGCTTCAGCAAAATACCATACCAGATGGTCGGTGGAGTGAGTGAAACGAAAAAAGTGTTTACATTTTTTTGTAAACGAACGGAGGAGTCCGGCGCTTCTGAGCGACGGACGATATGTTCTCGGTCCATTTAGAACCAGACTCTTTTTTCCGCAACTACTTTCCCGCTATACTAAAACATATGCCAGATAGTAAACACGCCGAACCAATTTATCGCAAAGACGACCAGGAACTCCTTGGTTATGTGAGCCAGTTGGGCAGCGCATGGAGTGCGTTGACGACGTTTGGCTATGAATTTGCCGTAGTGGCGACGCGAGAGGAAGCGGAGCGGCTGGTACGGCGAGATGGTTTGCGGCTCCTCCGAGGTACGTGGCAATATTACGACCGTGATGACCACGAATGGCACTCGTGCGTCATTAAAAAAGTTCAGTTTAATCGCGTAACGGTGATGCGTACGACCAGCCTCGGCTATAACGATCCAGACCACCCTGGCTTTATCGTTATCAATCATCCAGATTCAGCATCAATGGCGAGCCCGCTGTAAACGCTAGCCGCACTTCTTATACTCTGATAGAATAAAGCAAGCACGGAGAGGTGCAGGAGTGGTTGAACTGGCCGCTCTCGAAAAGCGGTGAGCCGGCAACGGTTCCGAGGGTTCGAATCCCTCCCTCTCCGCCAAGTTAAAAACCGACCATGTGGTCGGTTTTTAACTTGCCAGGGCTTCGAACCCTCGGGCGGCAGCTTGCTGCCGCGACCGAGGGTTCGGTGTAGCGCAGTGCAGAAAAGAAAGTAGCCGAAGGCTATTTTCCTTTCAAACAAGCGGAGAAGCGGAACGAAGTGAAGCGCTATCCCTCCCTCTCCGCCACACAAAAAATGCCCAGACGGACACTTTTTGTATACAGGCACTCCGAGATTAAAATGTTGTTGTGCTTTGGTTTGTAGCCGCCGCGAAGATGAGAGTAAGAAGCATCACCCCGCCAAAGGCAACACCAACGATGCCGGTGACAAGTCCCGCAACTGACAATCCTTTGCTGGCTGGCCTTTTCATTCCGAGCGCAGCGAAAATGATGGCGACGATGCCGAGCGGCAGGCTAATCCAAAAGAAGATACCAGTGAGGCACGCTAAAATGCCGGTGACAAGCGAGGTAACACCAAAACCAACGCCCCCACCAGCAGGAGGCGATGTTGTTACTGCTGATTGTTCTGTTTCTGCCATATGAATTCCTTGTTTAATTACCTCAAGTATAACAGATACACTTAGGTCACTCAAAAGGCTGCAAGGAGTTTGCTACAATAGTGCTATGCAAGAACCATCTATTTTTACGCGGATTATTAATGGCGAGATTCCTTCTCATAAAATTTATGAAGATGAGCTCACCTACGCGTTTTTGGATATTCATCCGGTCACTCCAGGCCATACGCTGGTTATTCCGAAACGACAAGTTGAATTCTTATGGGACTTAGACAGCGATGATTACCAAGCGGTTATGTCGAGTGCCAAAAAGATTGCGTTACATATCCGCACAGTTCTAGAGTTACCGTATATCGGTGAACAGGTTATTGGTGTGGACGTGCCCCATGCCCACGTACATCTGATTCCCTTTGCGAACGCTGCTGAGTTTCACCACCAACCCGATATGTCGGCTGAGCCAGATCACGTCGCCCTTGCGGCACTGGCGGAGAAACTGCGGTTTTAAATGGCGATTCGGATCCTCGCTGTTGGCAAAAAACATGAAGCTTGGGTTGCCGATGGCATTGAACGCTACCAGAAGCGCCTGAAGAAACCGTTTATGCTTGAATGGGTTCTGTTGCCTCATTCGCCGTTCGACGAGCAGAGAGCGCGCCAGGAAGAGTCTGAGCGGCTACTGGTACGGCTTAAGCCTACGGATTTTGTCGTCCTGCTGGATGAGCGCGGCACGATGCTCGACTCCCCTGCTCTCAGTCACCTCTTGGTGCAACAACTGGAGCGCTCGCGGGACGTGGTGATGGTCATTGGCGGCGCCTATGGTGTCGATGCGACGATTCATTCCCGGGCTGATGTCGTCTGGTCGCTGTCAAAGCTCGTTTTTCCGCATCAATTGGTGCGGCTGATCCTCAGTGAACAGATCTACCGAGCGCAAGAGATTGCGGCCGGCAACCCCTACCATCACGACTAAGCCGTGACACGATATTGACAATAATAAAAGCATATGCTATATTAGTGAATATCTACTAAAAAAGATACACACAAAAATAAATATGTTTTCATTTGCCAATATCCTTAGCCCGCTCGCCATTCTCGTCAGTTTAACGACGGCTACTGGTATCTTCGTTCACGATACCAATATCGACAAGGCGGCATCAAAAATTCTATCATTACCCTCGACTCTCGAGTCTATCGATAGCGGTATGGCAGCTGCGCGCCTGGGTAATGATCCGCATAATCATGTCGAACAAGTGTCGTTTTCACAGGTTGTTCGTGATCTTGGTTCGGCTGGTCCTCGGATTCAACCGCGTCAGGAAGATAAAAAGTACGTTGCTCAAAAGAATTCCATCCATGGCGATTTCCTCTTCGATAACTACAATTTACCACGTGACTAAGGTTTGAGAACAGATAGTTCGTGTTCAAGGCGCTCAATGAGCGTCTTTTTACTCTCGAGCTGAGCGCGCGATTCTTCCACCAGATGTTCCGGCGCCTTAGCCAGATAGTTTTCGTTCGCAAGCCGGCCCTCGAGGGTCTGTACAAACTGCTTGGTTTCGGCCAGGCGGACTTCGAGGTTGGACTGGTGCTCGTAGAGGGTATCAGCGTCGACATCGAGCCACGCCTCACGGTTAGAGGCAGCCAGACGGAGACCTCTGGCCTGATCGACTTCCGTAACAGCTTTGAGTCGAGCCAGGTGTTTAATCAGTTCGGCATTCTCAGCGATGAGGATATCGTGCTGGTATAGTAAGGCGTATTTGGCATTGCCGGGTAATTCACTGATGACGTAGCGGGCTTCAGAAACGAGTTTCTGTAAGCGGCTAAATTCCGTAGCAGCGATCTCATCATAAGCTAGAGCTTCGGGCCAGCGTGAACCGGCGAGGAGGTCATCGTGCCAGTTCAGCGTTTGCCAAATTGTCTCGGTGACAAACGGAATAAAAGGATGCGCAATTGAGAGGCTGGTTTGCAGTACCCAGGCGAGCATATCGATGTTGTCCTGGGTCTTGCTGGCTTCCACATACCAATCGGCGACGGTGTCCCAGATAGCGTGGTAGACGCTCTCGCCCGCTTCAGCGAAGCGGTATTGCTCAATTTGGGTGGCAATCTCGGCTGCAGCAGTGTTGAGTTCGCGAATAATCCAGTGATCGGCTAGGGTTTGCGGTGTTGGCGCTGTCAGACGATAGCCTTCGGGTAGTTTGTCTTCGATGAAGCGGGCAACATTCCACAGTTTATTGCAGAAGTTGCGTCCCGCAATAACTTTGCTGGCGCTAAAGGCTTGGTTTTGGCCGGCGCTCCGACTTGACACCAACCCAAGACGTAAGGCATCTGAACCATATTCGGCAATCATATCCATAGGGTTAATGACGTTACCCTTTGATTTACTCATTTTTTGGCCCTTTTCGTCGAGTACCATGCCGTGAAGGTAGACATGGCGGAAAGGCACCTGACCAGTAACGTAGATACCGAGCATGATCATGCGGGCCACCCACCTATCGAGTAGGTCGCCGCCCGTTTCCATCACGCTGGTGGGATAAAAGCGAGCCAAGGGACCATTCTCGAGAAAGCCGGTCGTAATGAATGGCCACTGGCCACTACTAAACCAAGTGTCGAAGGTATCTTCCTCACGACGATATGTTGTGTTATTTACTTCAATAAATTCTTCATCAACTCGGTCGTCAAAGATCCAATCATCGGGGTTATTGACGTTTTGAAAGGCAGGAATCGGAATTCCCCAGGGGATTTGCCGGCTCAGGTTCCAATCGTGCAAATTGTCGAGATATTGGATCAGCACACGTTTGCGGCTGGCCGGGCTAAACGAGATCTCTCCCTCTTCGAGCGCTTTCATGGCCACTTCGGCGAGAGGACGAACTTTGAGGAACCACTGATCTTTGATAAGTGGCTGAATCGGCAGTCCACTTTTGTAGTCATAGCCGACCGTATGGACAATGGTTTCTTCGCCACGGCGTAGTTCGGCGGCTTCCAGTGCGGCTAGTACTTTTTTGCGGGCTTCTTCAACCGTTAAACCGACGTATTGTGGCGGCACGTTAATCATACGTCCATCGAAGTCGATTACTTGAATCCGTTCTAGGTTGTGGCGCTGCCCTACCTCGAAGTCATTGGGATCGTGAGCGGGCGTAATTTTGACGGCGCCAGTACCGAAGGTTGGGTCGACGTATTCGTCGGCGATAATCGGGATTTCGCGCTAGACAAGCGGTAACTGGACGCGCGTACCGATGAGGCTCTTGTAACGTTCATCGTCCGGATGGACGGCAATCGCCACGTCGCCCAGCATGGTCTCGGGACGCGTGGTGGCGATGACAATCTCGCCAATAGTATCGAGTGTCGGGTACGCAATTTTCCAGAGTGTCCCCTTCTCTTCTTTGTGATCAACTTCAATATCGGCGTAGCTAGTCTGATATTTTGTGCTGTAGTTAACGATACGCTCACCTCTATAAATAAGGTCATCATTCCACAGTTTTTTGAATGTGTCATACACGGTGGTAATGACATTTTTATCAAGCGTGAATACCAGGTTCTTCCAAGCTGCACCGGTACCGAGGGCCCGAAGCTGGAGTTCCATGTTGCCGCGTTGTTGGTCGACAAAATTCCAGACTTGGCTATAGAGTTGCTCACGTGAAAAATCGAACCGGCTCTGCCCTTTTTTATTGAGCTCGCGTTCGTAGACGACCCATGTCTCAAAACCAGCGTGATCAGCCCCCGGAATATACGCGACATCCCTACCCTGCATCCGGTAATAGCGCGCCATAATATCCTGTAAATCAACCGTTAATGCGTGGCCGATGTGCAGGTTGCCGTTGGCATTTGGTGGCGGCATAACAATACTAAAGGGCTTACCCTCCCCTGTTGGCTCAAAAACACCGGCAGTTTCCCACATGGCGTAGATATTCGGTTCGTATTGATTAGGATCGTATGCTTTGGCTAGTTTCATGGGTATAGTCTCTACTTCTCTGTTACGTACCATAGGGAGTGAGTTGCATTTTCTCGTGAAAATGTCGCAATAACGAATTGCTCACCAAGGTATCTTTACTTGGTATTATAGCATGTCCCTCGGTGAGGAGAGCCTAGCTTAGATACGACCTTTGCTCCACCTCACAAGCAGCCTATATAGAGCGTAGCCGGTCTTCTTCACGGGAAGTTCCCAGGTGCCGTTATAACGAATATCATGACCGCCAAATGAGCGTTTAAACCGGGTAATGCCAGCTTGGGGATTATTGCCGGTAGCATCGGGCCAAATGCCATAAAGATCAAACTGTGTGAGGCCTTTTGCTTTGGCGTCAAGGATCATTTGCGACACGATGATCGTGCCCGGGCTGAGTTTGCGGTGCTCATAATCTGCCGCTGCATGACCGTAGTAGCGGGTGTCATCTCCGTCGTAGACGAGGGAGGCGACGACGGGCTGCCCTTCGTACGTGACGTAGTAAAGCAGGCCGTCACCGGTGGGAAGAAATGTTTCCGCTTGCTTTTGCAGGTAGGAATCAGCGTGAGCGTGCATGCCGGTTTTCGCCGCTACGCCGTGGAGGAGGGTAGTGAGGATGGTGATATCGGCCGGATTTGTACTGGTGTGGACCTCGAGACCTTTTGCGGTGTAATTTCGATGCAGGTTCCGATTACTGGGGGTCATGGCGGCAATGATATCATCGTTGCTGCGCATGAGATCGACCACGGACGTTGCTTCTGGTTGGACACGGGCAACGCGGCGAAGACCAGCAGCTTTCAAATCATCAGTAGTGACGTTACCAAGAGGCTCCACACGAATAAAGGTGGCGCCAAGTTTTTTTGCCTGTGCGCGCAAAGAGGTAAGGGCGGGGGAAAGTGCGCCCGGTTTAGATAGTGTCGGGCCATAGGGGACGTAGAGCCGAGAATTGATTTTACCTTTTTCCAGAATCGCCTGATACGACCAGCCGTCACCACTGTCGCGCACTACCATGCGGCCGAGTGATTCTTGGAACTTTCCCCATGCTTCAGTCTGCAAAAAATGTGTCATATAGGTAGTATAGCGTACTTATTTGTAGTGAGTATTACAACTTATTCCACGCGGTTTTTGTCATCGACAGACTCGGTATGACCTCGAGGTCGAAGGGATTAGTCGGCTGCATTTTTTGGGCATAAAAATAACCAAGCGTCGCGATCATGGCAGCGTTATCGGTACAGAGTTGCATGGGAGCGTATTCAATCGGCAAGGGGAGGCGAGCTGATAGCTCACGGCGAAGTTCTTGGTTAGCAGCCACACCGCCAGCGATAACGACGGACTTTGGTGAGTAATCATGAAACGCGCGTTCAGCCTTGTCGACGAGCGTTTCAATAGCAATGCGTTGGAAGCTGGCGGCAAAGTCAGCCCGCTGAACGTCGTTTAAGCGTGCTGGAAGCTCGTGGGAAGGAAAAGTAAAGTCAACGCCCACTTCGCGCTGCACAGCCCGCAGAACGGCGGTTTTAAGGCCCGAAAAGCTAAAGTCGTATTTGCCTGATAGTTTTGCTTTTGGTAATTGATACTTGCGTGCGTCACCGTGTAACGCGGCTTTGGCGATAGAGGGGCCGCCAGGGTAGGGGAGGCCAATAATTTTCGCGACTTTATCGAAGGCTTCACCGACAGCATCATCTTGAGTTTGGCCGAGCAGCTCGTAGTCGCCGTGATCGCGGAAGAGGACGAGTTGAGAGTGGCCACCGCTGACGATGAGGGCGAGCATGGGGAAATCGGGTTGCTTAGAGGGGAGAATAAGTGTACTAGATGTTTGTGGGCTAACTGTTTCGTCAGATCCGGCTGTTTCGCGCGAAGTTACTCGCTTGGCTCCTTCTTGGAGAGCTGCGGAACTCGCTTCGCTCAAACAGTCCTCGCTCTGCCAGGAAGGAGTCTCGCTCGCTCCTCGGCTCATCAGAGGATCAGATGAAGCAGTTAGCCCACGAACAGAGACTTGCTCAGTAATGAAATTTGCATATACATGTGCTTCCACGTGATGAATGGGGTAGAGCGGTTTGTTTTTGAGGACGGCGAGGGTGCGGGCGGCGAGGGTGCCGACGAGCAGGGAGCCAATGAGGCCTGGTGCGTAGGTGACAGCGATGGCGTCTATGTCGTCCCAGGTGAGGCCGGCATCGCTCAAGGCTTGGTTAATGACAGGGTTAATGACTTCGATGTGACTGCGTGCGGCGACCTCTGGCACGACGCCACCATAAAGCGTGTGGATATCTATTTGCGAATTGACGACATTACTGAGCAAGCGCCGGCCATCTTCCACGATAGCGGCGGCAGTCTCGTCACAACTACTTTCAATTCCCAGGATCTTCATTATATTTAGTGTAGCACTTTTCGCCGATTTTGCAGAGGTCGATAACAGTAAGATGTTGACTATTTAAATAAACATGATTTACTAAAGCCTACTATGAGTGAGATGAATGGCAATGATCAATTTAATGCTTTTTTAAAGGGTATAAATCAGGACTATCAAAATGAGCTGGTAAAATCTTTTTATAAAAAAGAGATTGAGGAAGAGGCTAGGGCAGCACTCGAGGCTGTTCACTTCGAACCATTAGAAGAGGGATCGGAGCGGTATAGAAGGCTTTGGGATGAGATTGAGGCGGAGCTTCGTGAACACTACGCTTCTGAAGTTTCCAATGAGGATTTTGAGTCGTATGTCGCACAGGAATGTGCCGCGCGACTTTTAGCAATGAGTGTGACTGAAGAAGCGTATATTGCAACAATCGAAATGCTCTACTTTGCCGCTCATCAAGCTGATGAGACAAAACGCGATCCTGTTGTGATTCGACAGACGAAAATGGGCATAATGGCCGATATGGTAATAGTGGGGCAGATTCTCACGGATTCACCACTTATGAGGTTTGCTAATGATTTTGCACCGGGTGGTTCGGTTGACTTTGAGGATCCGGAGATGCAGCCTTATCTAGTGGAGTCACTTGAAAAGGTCAAGCATACACGGGCTGCCACCCAACGTTCTAGTGAAATTGTGAAGATAGCGTATAAGATCGCAGGAATTGAATCTCGGCATAACGAAGAGGTTGAGCGTATTCAGAATGCCATTCGGGACATGCTTCTAGTAAGTGATTATGAAGAAGGTGGAGTACGAGATCATGCGAATCGCCAAGAGGCTTTATACAACATAGCACGAGAGGCTGGGCTTGACCTTTATGTAACACAGAAACTTGTTGCCTATTTTGAAGAAACGTTTCCGCTTTAAAACTGTTCAAATCGTACGACTACCACCTATTATTCAGTCATTGATGCTAGAATAGAACCATGCAAAAAGCTTCAAAACGGTTGAGTGTTCGCTATAAACAAGGGGCTGCCAAGCTGGCCAGTATTCGGCATGGTAATCCAACATTTGGGCTGCGGGTGATTGTGGTGAGCGGTACGAGCGGCAAGACAACGACGGCAGCGCTGATCGCCGGATTGCTCCGCGAAGCGGGGCATAAAGTTGAATTACTCGTGAACCGCCAGGTGACCTTTACGGATGGCGTCCAGCAGTCGAGCGAGTACCGTACGCCGATGCAATTGCAGCGGCTTTTTCAACAAGCCAAGAAGCATGGTGCGACATTTGTGGTCGTTGAGGCATCGGCGGCATTGATTGAAACCGAGGCGTTATGGGCTGTCCCGCTCGACACGGTGGTGGTGACGGCTGTTGAACCACCCTATGAAGCGTGCGTCGACCGATTGCTGCAGTATGACGCCAACTATGCGGTCTTGTCGCACATGGGTCGCACGCGACGGACAAATCACATGGCGATTGCCGAGCATCAAATTATTACCTTTGGTACTGACCATGATGCCGATGCGATGATTGGCCTGGCGCGGCTATACCGCAAAGGTACCGAGGTGCACGTGACGATTGATCATCAAACGAACTTCACACTAGCGACCTACTTGGTTGGTTCACTGAACGCTCGCAATGTCGCCGCAGCGATTGCCACTGCTTACGTACTGGGAGCTGATACGAAGATATTTGAAGAGGGCGTCGCCGGTGTTGAGCAAGTCGAAGGTAATTATCAGTATGTTGACGAACAGGAAGTCTACACCGTGGTGATTGATGGTGCTCAGCAGCCAAGTTCGCTGCGGGAGGTGGTAAAATCTGCGCGCTCACTGACCAAACGACGCCTCACGGTGGTCGTTGATGGTATTGAGATTGATGATGAGCTGCTAGAGTCGCTCAAAAATCAAACTGACCGCCTGATTATCACCGCTTCAGACACGACTGTCCGGATTGGCGTCGAGATTGCCAATGACGCTAAGCACGCCATTGAGATTGCGCGGCGCGGGGCACGCAAGGATGACACAGTGCTACTTGTCGGACCGGCTTTTGCCATGCGCGAAGCGGACGGACGACTCTACGGGGAAGAATTGATTGAGCCGCATGACTAGTTGGAAAAAAATCATCAAAAAACTGATCCCGACGGCCGTCTTTCGTAAAATTGAGCCCTACGGTCACCTCGTCGAAGCGGTCCTTGCCAATGTGCGCTATGGTTTTCCGGCCCGGGACATGCATGTTATTGGCGTGACGGGGACGAACGGCAAAACTACCACGTCGTTTTTGATTTACACGATGCTGCGCCAGGCAGGTTATAACGTCGGTTTGCTCACCACAGTGGCGTATGGGGTAAACGATGACATTAAGCAACAGATTGAGCATATGACGACTGTCTCGTCGCCGGTTTTACAAAAGCGGTTACGTGATTTTAAGCAAGCTGGTGCCGAATGGGTGGTGGTTGAAACATCGAGCCATGCACTCGCCCAGCACCGCGTGTGGGGATTGCCGTACGAAATCGCCGTGATGACCAACATCACGCACGAACACCTTGACTATCATGGGACGTTCGAAAAGTACCGCGAAGCCAAGCGCCGGTTATTTAAACTGGCGGCGAAACATGGCCGCAAGTTTGGCGTGGTTAACGCCGAAGATCCGAGCGGTGAACTGTTTTTGAAGACGACGCCGCGAGGCGTGAGTTACGGATTGAAGACGGGCGATATCACGGCAAAAGACGTGATATTAGCGGCTGATCGTTGTACCTTTACGGCCGTGGCGGACGACGATACCTATGACATTACGATTCATATTCCTGGTGAGTTTAATGTCAGCAACGCGCTGGCGACGTTGGCGGTTGGCCGCGAACTTGGCCTGACGAAGGCGCAAATTGAGCAGGGGATTGCGGCGCTCACGGGTGTCGAGGGCCGTATGATGACGATTGACGAGGGGCAACCGTTTACGGCTATTATCGACTATGCCGGCACGCCGGATGCGTTTGAACGGGCGTTTCAAACGCTGCGGCCCGCCACGAAAGGTAAGCTGATTGTGGTTTTTGGGTCACCAGCCCACCGCGACAAGCTGAAACGGCCGATTCAGGGTGAAATTGCCGGTCGTTACGCTGATGAGGTGATTTTGACCGAGGAAGATGACCGCGACGAACCGGGCGAACAGATTATGAAGGAAATGGCCGCCGGGGCAGTAAAGGCAGGCAAGGTGATTGGTAAGGATTTATTTTTGATCGGTAATCGGACAGAGGCGATTAATTTTGCCGTTAGTCGCGCTACCTCCGCTAACGATACGGTTGTAACGCTTGGAAAGGGTCATGAAAAAACCATCGAACGAGCCGATGGCGTTCACCCGTGGAGTGAGCCAGAGACGATGCGCGAAGCGCTACGTAGTTTGCGTTAACCTCGATATTAAAAAAAGCTTTCTACGCCGCTCCCGTCGTTGCCACTTTTAGAAAAAGTGGCACGTTGGTCGCTGGTCGTGGGTCCTGTCGGTCGGTCCGCCCCTTCGTCTTGCTGGACAGAGTCCAGACTCGACGATGGTGCTGCCCCGCCTCCCGCCACCCACGCTGGCGTCCGCGCAGTAGAGCCTCTTCGCTACCGAATTGTCAGAAACGGCTTCGCGCCGAGAATCAAATCGGGTCCCGACGTCGCTTGGTCCTCGGGCTGCAGATGTTTCTGACAATTCGGTAGCGAAGAGGCGAACTAACCTTTAATAAGGCGTGCTAGTCGGTGGAGGAGATATTGCGGCTGTTTGACGCCGACTTCCCAGGTACCGGCAAGCTCGACGGGGTAGCCGCCGAGGGTCTTTTTGAAGGTGGTGAAGCCATACCAAGGGTTTTTGGGGTCGTCGTCGAGGGCGATACCAAAGAGGTCAAAAATCTTTTTACCATCAGCTTTGGCATCGAGGATCATACGGCTGACGAGCGGCCCATTGGCCTGCAGGTATTCATAGGCGTAGTCGCGGCCCATGTAGGCGTAGTAGCGCATGTCGGCGTCATCGTAGACGAGCGCCGCGATGATTGGTTTATCTTCAAATTTACCGATGTAAATAGCGGCGTCACCGTTTTTGACCAGTGTTTCAGCCATGGTTTTGAAATACTTGCGATCGCGGATAAAGAAGCCTTTTTCGTGCGAACTGCCTTCGAGCAGCGTGACAAATGTATCGATATCATTGATATCGGTGCTTTTTTCAAACGACAGGCCTTTTTTGTGATGATTGCGGTGTTGTTTGCGGCGGGTGGCGTTCATGCCGGCGATAATGTCATCTTCTGACTGCGTCAAATCGATATGCTGGGTGGCGGCCGGTTGACGCTGCTTAACACGGCGGTCGAGGACCTTGGCAGCAATTTCTTTGGTGATTGGCAGATACGGTTCGACGATGAGGACGTAGGCGCCGGCTGCTTTCGCTTGTTGCTTCATGTCGGCGATGGCGGCTCGTAGAGCTTTTTCGTCGCGGGCGCAGGGCCCGTACGGCGCGTAGGCAAATTTACCGAAGCGGTCATGTTCGATCATGGCAAGATATGACCAACCATCACCCTTGCCGGAAATAATCGTGTTGCCAAGTGCCAATTGAAATTGTTTCCAGGTGTCGGATTGTAAGAAGTGGGTTTGCATACCTCTTATTTTAACACGGCTCTAGTAGAAGAATCCCTTGAGGACGCGACTGTAAAAGGCGCGTACCAGTCGTTCGCCGAAGCGGTGCCAGAGCTTATAGGTCTGCGGGTTGACGACAAGGTCGTAGACGCCGACAAAATCTGTCACATCGGGGTTAAAGCCGGTTTTGAAGGTACCAATGCCGTAGTAAGGATGATCAGGATTCTTGATTTGGTCAGCGGGCGGCGTGCCACAGAGGTCATATTCAGTTATCCCGCGGTCTTTGAGCTGCTTAATTGCCTCAACTTCAAGCAAAGCGCTGACGCCACGCACCGTGCGTTCACGGGTACTGGCGGCATCTTTGCGGTTGGCTTTGTGGCCGATCATGGTGATGAAATCGGTTGAGACCACCTCGCCATCAACGCGAGCAAACAAAAACATACCAGTGCCGGCTTTACCGTGTGTCAGCCAAAACTGGGTGTAGTAGTCGCGGTCGCGCATCTGGACGCGGCCAAAAATCGTCTTTATAAGCAGGTCATAAAAAATATCGCAACTTGCTTCGGTGATCGGTTCGACAGTCAGCTCAACGTCGGCTTTTTGCGCGGCGCGGATGTTGTAGCGGGTTTTTGATGAAAAACCAGCTACGATATCGTCGAGCGGCGGCGTGATATCGAGGATGACCGTATGTGTATTGGGTTGAATGTCGCGCGCTTTAATGAGGCCGAGGGTAGTGAGTGCCGCGCTGGTTTCGGGCGTCGCCACCAGTTCAGGTTCTAGCTTCACTGCAAACACACCGTGCTCACGGGCGATCGCTTTGAGATCGGGGAGGAGCTTAGCGAGTTCATTGGTAGTTGTAATGCCCGGGCCTTTGGGGATGTACCATAGCTTGCCAAAAAACGGCACATGCTTTTCGAGTGTCAAAATCGCAAGCGAATCAGCTACAAGATAGCGTGGCATCCAACCGGTCGCCTGTTTAACTTCGGCAAATTCAGCAATTTGAAAAACATTGCCACCATCAGGATTGGCGGTAATCCGTGTGTTCCATTCAGCTGTACTTAATACTTTATGTAGTGTGAAAGTCATTATATCTATTGTACTGGATATGGGCAGAAATTTAATAAGACCGGGTGGGCCCAGGAGCTTCCTGGGCCACACACCGGTCAGTGCGCGGGCTTTATGAGGATAACCGTGGGGTTCCTCTGTCCTCTACTCGACTGTTCACCAAGCGAGAAGAGTACGCGTTCACCCGCCTCTGTCTGGCCGACAACAACATTGAACGCAGCAGCATCGCTACCACCCAACTCGGCGCTTCCGAGCGCCTCGCTAAAGGTGATGTTGAGCCGGTGCTCATGGTTGTTTTGACGCGGATCAACCACGTCAATTTCGACCGACTGTCCTCCTTCGATCGACTGACGTGCAATCATTTCGATGGAGTGGGCATTTTCTTTGGCGACATAGACAGCGTCAATTGCCTCCATGCTCATCTCCTTCCGCGTGGGTGAATAGAGCGTTATTATCGTATAACTATTAGTACAAAAAGTCAATAACTATCGGCTATGGTTGGAATACCTATCGGACAGAATCGTAGATGCATGAATACTTGATGTATGGCGGTCTAATAATCTCTGTGCTTCGGGCGATTGGTAAGCATTTGCGTCCTTGAATATAAAATTGCCGATATCACCAAGGAGAAGGCGCATATCTTTGAATGTCCAGTTCGGATCTATCTTTGCAAAATCGAGAATGGCGTTGACGTCAGCCGTGACGGAATCGTGTGCGTATTTACGCGTAATATCGGCTTGGTTAATACGGTAATTTTCTTCAGGCGTTGTATTGTGTTCGACCAGTCGACGATGATTACAGACGGTCGCGAGATAAGTTTCCCATTTTTCTTGGACACTTGCAGGCATGAGCTCCGATGGGAACCGAAAATCTTTTTGATCACCATGCCTCTCAACAATACCGAGTACGATAAGTGCAGCGCTTGTATCGGTAATGGGCTTTGGCTGCTCTTGAAGTATCTTGGCAACGGCATTGCGTGCTTGCTCGATTTCCGTAAAGCGCGTTTCATCGGGAAGCCCCGCCTCGTTCACAATAATCACGCGGTACATTGAGCAAAGTTCTTTTTGCCGCGCGACGATAGCTTGTTCAGCTGACTCGTTCTTGTTGCGAAGGCTTTGCAGTTCCTTAAGCTTGCGAATGTTTTCTATCCACTCAGGGTCTTCCGCCACGAGCTCGTCAATGAGTTCATCGATTGTTTCATTGAGTTTTTCGGTATTATTTTCTTTATACAATGCTTCAAGCATTGCGCCCGTTGAAGACATGCGGTAGAGTTTTTCCACCAGGGTATCGGATAGCTTTCCGAATGAAGCTGGAATCGATGGAGTTTTGTCTGTTTCGGGTGAATTCATTGAGTATACATTAGCACTTTACGGTGTAAATGTCAATGGTTTCTCGTGAGCAATGATACAATGGTTGTATGAACGAGGAATTTTTTACGACCGATGATATCCGAGGCAAGGGTGAAGCTGACGGCTTTATTGAAGTAGCTTGGAATACGGGCAAGGCGTTTGCTGATTGGCTACCAACTATGGGAGAGGTGGCGGTGTTGCGGCGCGGGGATGTGAACGATCAAATCGTAGGAGCGATTATTGAGGGTGTGCGCTTGCAGGGACGCGATGTGATTGATGCGGGTAGTGGTGATGGCCAGCAGGTGGCGGAGTTGATTTCGGCTGCGGGCTATTCAGGCGCTGTCATTATAGGCTACGATGCAATTGCCGAGGTATCAACTATCGAACTGTACAACGAGACCGGCACGCGTATTGATGGTGAGCATGGTCTCCAAACAATCGCCGAATCGGTGAATGCGGGCAATTTTGTGCCGTCACGCATCAAAGGTGAGCTTAAAAACGACATTGCAACGAGACAATAAATAAAATTAGCACTCGACACTTGCAAGTGCTAATTTTTTTATTTACAATAGAGCCGTAACAGTCATCTAAGAGGAGGATTTATTGTGAAAACACCGATCAAACCTCTAGCCGATCGTGTCGTGGCCGTGCGTGAAGCGGCGAAAGCGCAGACGACTAGCGGAATCTATTTACCTGACAACGCCAAAGAACAACCCGTTGTAGCGGTTGTACAAGCAGTTGGACCGAAAGTCACTACTTTGAAGGTAGGCGACAAAATTATCTACAAAGAGTACAGTACGACGGAGATCAAAGTCGATACAGTCGATTACATTATTGTCAAAGAGGAAGATGTCCTCGCGACGGTCTAATATGGATATTTTCACCACTCTTTTACCAGTACTGGCTTCTGTATTCTACTTTGTACTTATAGTGGTGCTTGTGAAGCTTATTTTACTTGTATATCAATTGCCGAAGCGTCTGGGAGTGCTGGAAAAAAGGATCAAACAACTTGAAGATAAGGAGCATAAATAATGGCGAAAAAGATTTTTTACGACGAAGAAGCTCGGGAACGCGTCCTGGGCGGGGCAAAGGCATTATATGATGCGGTCAAAGTAACCTACGGGCCAAAGGGTCGCAATGTAGTGATCGCCAAAGGTTATGGTGGCCCAACTGTCACGCATGATGGTGTAACGGTGGCAGAAAGTGTCGATTTGCCGGAGCTTGATGATGAAACATTGGGCTACAAAGTTGGCGCGGAACTCATTAAACAAGCGGCTAAAAATCTCAATAAATCAGCCGGTGATGGCACCACAACCGTAACCGTGCTGACCTACAGCATTCTGAAAGAGGCGAATCGCTTAATTGCCGCTGGCCACAATCCACAGGAATTACGTAAAGGTATCGAAGCGGCTGGCGCAGAGGTGATTGCTGGACTCGACAAGTTAGCCGAAAGTATCGAAGGTAAGAGCGACCGGGTGGCTGAGGTTGCGACGATTTCGGCTGGCGACGAGGCGATTGGTAAATTGATTGCCGATGTTATCCAAAAAGTTGGCAAAGACGGCGTCGTGACGGTGGAAGCTGGCCAAGGACTTGAACTCGAAGCCGAAGTGGTCGAAGGTTTCAACCTCGATCGCGGTTGGTCAAGTCCGTTCTTTGTAACGGATGCTGGTCGCCAAGAAGCGGTCTACGAAAAGCCGGCCATCATGATTACGGACAAGAAAATTAGTACCGCCAGCGAATTTTTGCCCCTGATTGAAAAACTTGTTCAAGCCGGCAAAAAAGACATTGTGATTATTGCGGACGAAGTAGAGGGTGAGGCGCTGAGTGTGCTGATTCTCAATAAACTTAAGGGCGTACTCAACACCGTTGCCGTTAAGGCGCCGGCCTTTGGTGATCGCCGCAAAGAGATATTGGCAGACATCGCGACCCTCACCGGAGCGACGGTGATTAGCGAAGAACAGGGATTGACGTTTGAAAACGTTGATATTGATGTCATCGGTACGGCGCGCAAAGTGATCGTCGGTAAGGATGAGACAACGATCATCGAAGGTGCGGGTAAAGACAAAGACGTAGCGGCGCGGATTGCACAGATTAGCGCGCAGTCTAAAAATGCCTCAAGCAATTACGACAAAGACCAATACGACAAACGAGCCGCGGCGCTATCTGGTAAGGTTGCTGTCATCAAAGTTGGTGGCGCCACCGAGACCGAGATTGATGAAAAGAAGTTCCGCGTGGACGATGCCGTCGCGGCCACCAAGGCAGCCTTAGCTGAAGGAATTGTCGCTGGTGGTGGGGTGACACTGGTGAATTTGGCGTCGACGATCAAAGCCGACGGTGCTGATAGTATCAGTGCTGGTCGCCAGATTGTCAAAAACGCCTTACGTCAGCCATTCTTGCAGATTACTGCCAATGCCGGGCTGAACAGTGAAGCGCTACTGGCACAAGTTGAAACGGGCAAAACCGGCTTTGGTATCAACGTCAATACGCCCGAAAAAGGCCTCATTGATGTTAAGAAAGACGGTGTCATTGATCCCGCTCGGGTTACCAAGGAAGCCGTGCAAAATGCGGTCTCAATCGCGTCGACTGCTGCCACGATGGGCGCTTTGGTTGTGGACGTCCCAGAACCAGAAGTTCCAGCGGCTGGCGGTATGCCGGGCGGCATGGGTTACTAAAAGCACAGAAAAAAGTAAGGCCCCGCGATCGCGGGGCCTTACTAGGCAGCGATGGCGGGGCAGCTACGTGTGGACCTCAGCTCTCTCTCATTTGTATCGATGCGACGGCAGACGTGAGAGGCCCATCAGGACTGTCGACCATCATACGATAGCCGACGGCGATGGGCATCTTGAGTTTTCCCTTCAGCTGACGCTCCTTGCCCTTATGAGTGAAGTGTAGCTCCACGTCATCGTTCCCTCTGGATATCACGTAGTAGGTGGTGTTTTTGGTGTGTACCAGATACTCCCCCACCGCATTCATAGGGATTTTTTCGATACTGATCACGACATTGTCCTCTCGGTCGTTTGCGTGGTGTAGCTCCGATATTATACTTAATAAGCATTATATTGTCAAATGATACGTATAGATGACTGACGAAAGGTATTTGATTTCGTAAAGTAGAAAAGGCGTAGCTAAAATAAATAGTAGCATCCCGCGAGGAGTGCCACTATTCATTTTACTTGTGTCCTGCCGAGAGGTTACGCTGCTTGTGGAGGGTTTGATAGGTAATCAATTTCTTTGATGACGTCGAGGAGGGCCTGGGCTTTGCGAGTTTCATCGGTAATTGCCTGGGCGGCGGCGTGAGCTGGGCCGACAAGCGATGTGTCGTCAGTTGAGCGGAGCAAAAGCAGGTAGGTGTCAAACTTTTCTTCTGGGGATACGTTTAGTTTGTCGACAAGTGGGCGAAGCTCTTGGAGGGCGTCGTTTTTGATACTGTCTAAACTGTCATTATCAGCAGATGTCGTCGCTACTGGTACAACGGGTGCGTCAAGTGTCGGAGCAACTGGCTCTTCGACTACTGGCGTAGGTGGTGTCGCAGGTGCGGTTGGCGCTCCGGTCTCTTCAAATTGGAGCCCACTAGCGCTATCGGCCTGCTGACTCACGCCGGCTAAAACTTTGGCTAATTCCTGATCGTCACTAATTGGTTGTTGCGTCTGCGGTTGAATATCCATTGCCCACCCCTGATATAAATACTTATGCTTCTTTACTAAATACTGTAACATAGAAGGAGGAAATGAGTAAAGAAGATTACATCGCTCATCTTTCAACTGAAGAACTATTCTATGTAAATGTATATAATGAAGTAAATGACTAAAAAAGGTGGGCCACATGTTAGACGATAAAAATGTACTGAAGCAGCGCGATCCGTCGGGCGCGCTTGAAGTAGCAGCGCAGCAATATCTGCAAACCACGTTTGCCGTGTCGGTTGATAATCCTGAAAATGACGGCCGGACTATTACGCGCGTGGTCGTAGCGGGTATGGGTGGTTCGGCGCTAGCAGCGCTGCTCGCAAAATCATGGCTTAAGAGCGAACTTGCTGTGCCGTTCGAGGTGGTGCGGACATATGAATTACCGGCCTATGTCGATACTAATACACTGGTTATCGCCAGTAGTTATTCGGGTAATACTGAGGAAACTCTCAGTTGCCTACATGAGGCAAAAGAACGCGGTGCACAGCTTGCGATTATTGCAGCGGGCGGCAAACTGATTGCAGCGGCCGACGAGGATAACATTGCCCACGTGCGTCTTCCGGGTGATTTGCAGCCGCGCATGGCAGTCATCTATAACTTGCGGGCGCTCGTGGCGCTACTCGCTCATTTCAACCTAACGTCACTGATGGCATTTAACGAAATTGCCGAGACGGCTGCGTGGTTGAGCGCGGAAACTGCTAACTGGACGAGTGACGTCACAACTGATAAAAATTACGCTAAGCAACTTGCGCTCCTCGCGGTTGGCAAAACACCGGTTTTTTATGCTGGTACCATCATGGCGCCGGTGGCGTACAAATGGAAAATTAGCTGGAATGAAAATGCCAAGAATGTGTCGTTTTGGAACGAATATCCTGAGTTTAATCACAATGAGTTCATCGGCTGGACATCGCACCCGATCGAGAAACCGTTTGCCGTGTTTGATTTGATCAGTAATTTTGAACACCCCCAGATTTTGAAGCGCTTCGAGATTAGCGACCGTTTGCTTAGTGGCCAGCGGCCAAAAGCTACGGTCGTCAACCTCAAAGGTGAGACACCGCTCGCTCAAATGCTATGGGGGAGTATCCTCGCTGATTTTGTCAGTATTTACGTCGCCATCTTAAATGGCGTTGATCCGACACCAGTACCGCTGATTGAAAAGCTCAAAACCGAGCTTTCATAAGTGGCAGCGCTAATTATATTGGCGCAGTGATTCGATTGGGTCCTTGTGGGCGGCGCGCAAGGCTGGATAGAGGCCAAAAACAGAGCCAACGACGAAGGAGATGCCAATGGCGATAGCGGCGATTTGCCAGGTGATTGCCGGGTCAAAGGTGAGGCCAAGACTAATTGAAAACGCCACGATATAGCCGAGAATATAGCCCAAAAGGCCGCCACCAAGGCTGATTGTCATTGATTCGATGAGAAACTGCCAGCTAATATCGGCACTGCTGGCACCCAGTGCTTTACGCAGACCAATTTCACGGGTTCTTTCCGCAACATTGACCAGCATAATATTCATAATACCAATACCGCCGACGACCAGCGAGATAGCGGCGATAGCGACGGTGGCGGCCGCTATGGTGTAGAACAATTGGCTCGTCGGTTGGATGATAGCTTCACCTGACAAAATCGAGAAGTCTTGTTCGCCGTCATGATTTTTGAGGAGGATACCGCGAATTTTGCCAAGGGCCGTTTGAAGTGAACGCGATGAGCTCGATGCGACATCAATTTGCTGAATATTGGCGACGCCTTGGTTGAAACTTTTACCGGCGGCAAAATCAATGATAGCGGCTTTGTCGAAATCGACTTGGTTGAAATTTACGGGGTTATTGAGCCGCTGTAAAATGCCAATAACGCGAAATGATTCGCCACGAATCGTAAAAAGCTGTCCGAGCGATTCTTCAGTACCAAAGAGTTCAACCGAAAGCTGGGCGCCAATCACGGCCGTTCGATCGTCGGTAGTGTCGTCGATGAATTGCCCGGTTTCGACTGGGAGGTGAGCGGTGCGGGTTAGATCGGGCGTCGTTGCGATCACTGTGGCATCTTTCACGTTCGAATCGGGTGAACGGACGCTGCCGTTGACGGTCATGAGCGGTGCGACAGTAATGTCGTCAAGTGTATTGATCATCTTGAGGTCATGCTCGGTCAAGGTACTTGTACCGTAGCCCGGCCGCTGTGAGAGAGCGGTGATGCTCTGTACAGTCGGTTGACTGCCGGGACGAATGACGGCAACTGAGCCTCCTAACGAATCGATTTGCCCACGTACCATATTAGCAGCGCCAGAACTCAGCGAGAGGATGACAGTGATACTGGCCACACCGATCGCGACTCCCACCATCGTCAGGACGGTGCGTAGTGGTGTACTCCAGAGTGACTGTGTGGCGTTTTGGGCGTGATTGAGTAGTAAGAGGCGCATTATTTCTTTCTCCTGGCTTTTGGTCGTTTAGCAGCTTTCTTCACCGAACTGAGTGGCCGTTTGGGTGCTATTTTTGACTTTTTCGGTTGTACATCTTTGCTGTCGGTACTAATTGTGCCATCGACCATGGTGATGACACGGCTGGCGTAGGTGGTCAGGTCGGGGTTGTGCGTCACCATAATGATCGTATTACCGCGTTTATGAATATCTGACAGTTCCTCCATGATGACATGGCTGGCCTGTGAGTCGAGGTTACCAGTTGGCTCATCTGCGAGGATGATGGAAGGCTCGTTGACAAGCGCCCGCGCGATGGCGACGCGTTGCATTTGGCCGCCAGACAGTTGCCATGGCATATAATATTCTCGCTCCGATAGGTGAAAAGTTTTGAGCATTTTGCTCGCGATCGTTAGCCGTTTGGTTTTAGAAAACCCTTTGTAGGTGAGGGGCAGGGCGACATTTTCAATCACGTTGAGTCGCGAGACAAGGTTGAAGCTTTGGAAGACAATACCAATTTGCTTGCTGCGAATGCGGGCGTGACGGCGAGCGCTGAGCCGTTCGACTGGCGTGCCGTCGAGTAAATAATCGCCTTCGTTGGAGCGGTCAAGTAAACCAAGGATGTTGAGCAATGTCGTTTTGCCACAACCGCTAGGCCCCATGATGGCGATGAATTCGCCTTTTTCAATTGTTAGGTCGATATTATTCAAAACAGTATGCTCCGCATCACCCACGCCGTAGCGCTTGGTGAGGCCTTTGAGTTCGATGACGGGAGTTTTCGTTTTGGTTGCCATGGTATCTCTATTATAGAGAGCAAAGAGTGAAAACTGCAACCACCTCTTTAGCGTGAATAATACAACCGCTGAGTTGGATCTCATTCTTATCCTCAATACAAACGCTATAGACAAGGGCTCGCTACGCTCTTTTGTACCCATCAGTTATAATAATTCCATGTACAAACTACTTCTTCTTGATGTCGATGGCACATTAGTTGAGTCAAAAGGTGATGCGCTGCCCTCTGCTCGCGTTGTTGAAGCTGTAAAAGCAGCTGCAGGAGTAGTAGATGTTGCTATCGTCACGGGTCGGCCGTATGCTTTTACGAAAGACATTATCGGCGTATTGGGGCTTAAAGGAGGCTATGGAGTCTTCAATGGTGGTGCTGAAATTATCGACACCGCTACGGGTGAACAAGTATTTCGCCAAACCATGTCTATCGAAACCACTCGGAAGGCTGTTTCTATAGCTCTTCTCTATGGCTATCCTGTAATTAACACTATAGGTAATAGCGAAATAGAGACAAAATCACTACAAGAAATAACGCAACCTTCCGACAAATTACTTATTGAAGACGTCCCAACCTCAGAAGCGTTTAACATAGTTGCCGCCCTAGAATCCGTAGAAGGCACTATTAGCCACCCTGTTAGTGCATGGAGTGACGATGACGTCATGAATATTACGGTGTCTCACGAACACGCAAGTAAAAGGTATGGAGCTGAACGGATTATGACAATGCTCGGCTATTCTAAGGAAGAGACAATGGCTATCGGCGACGGTCACAATGACATTCCGCTTATTGAAGCAGTTGGCCTTGGTGTTGCTATGGGTGACGCACCCGACGAGGTGAAGCAGTTAGCCGATGCGGTGACAACATCGCTCGCTGCAGATGGCGTGGCTGATGCGATCGATACGTTTATTTTGAAATAATTTCACGGTCTATTATAGCGAAGTACAAAGTTCACATTTCAGAGGACCTTTCTTGTCTTTCTGATACTATGGATGGTATACGGAGAGGTGGCCGAGTGGTTGAAGGCGCACGCTTGGAAAGCGTGTATAGCAGCAATGTTATCGCAGGTTCGAATCCTGTTCTCTCCGCCAAATTCGCATTTTTACGACCAAGCTGGAATACATTTCCAGTAGATAATGTTTGATCCATGCCGCCTGCGCGGACAAGCCGGCTCTACGTCCCGACCAGAACGCCATTGCATATTTTTTGTAATTTCTCCCGCCGTAATTTTTTTTGGAATGGTAAAGCGTTTTCTGGTCGGATGTAGTGTCACTTTAGCGACAGTGGTGTTATGAGTGTAGTATTGCAAAGGAGTTGACAAGTTAGAATAAGTGTGATACTGTGTATATAAAATCATTGCTAAAAACAAAAAAAATGACAGAATTACTTACCGCTACGGCACAAGAACAACAACCAGAACTAGCTCAAGATCATGAAATTGAGCTAGCTAAAACCGTCAAAATTATGGAGCGCCTGCACGCTAGCGAGATTTTCGATACACCAGAGCAATCAAAAGCATTTCTTGATTCACTCGATTATGACGGATTCAAAAAATACATTGGTTTTGTAAATGGTATTGAACGCGGCATTCCTACTACCGAGCGTGGCAAAGTAAGCGACTCACATGTACAATCGGAAAGTGGCTTAATGGGTGCTGAGGTTGAGTATCGTCCACCGCATCAGAGTTTTCGCGACCGTCTGCTAAAAATGGCATTTGAAAAAGCACAAAGTGTGGACGAGCCAGAAATGGCGGGCTTAACCCTTGGTCTGTCTATTAACGCAATTCACTATTTTGCTGACGGCAATGGTCGCACTGCTCGTATGGCGTATGCGCTACTTTCTAAAGGTTATGACGGTTCACCAGAAGCTCAAGACTACTACTCATCAATGCTTGAGAATACAAAAGGTCGCGAAGTTATCAACCCAAACCCTACCGCCAGTGGCGTAGATCGAAAAATTCGCTCGGAAATGTTTTCATCTGTTATGAAAAAACGAGGCTACAACCCAGAAGTGTTTGATGGAAAAATACCTACGTATGTCTATGATGGTTACCCTAATGCGTTTGCTGGTGAATACTCACCTCAGGAACTTGCTGTGGCTGATAATATTGATGCGCAAGGTCGCCTTATGCTTTACCACACAATGGAGAGCGGCGGCATGACAATGGTATCGCTCATGGCAGCATTTGAGCCGGAGCGAGTAAAAGATTTCGTGAAAACCTCCCCGGATGGTACTCGCACTTTCATAGATGGCAATGAGTTTCTTCCTACACTTTCAAAAGAGGAAATTACCCACTGGTGGAACATGTCGGAGAGTGCCATCGCTACGTATGTGAAAAAACTAATTGATGTTGCCGACCGAGAAGACGCTGCGGAAGTTGCCGCGCACTACAGCGGTAAAGGCGCCTAATTCATTACTAATAATTTGAGAGCGGCGATAGCCGCTCTTTTTCCTGTCTATTTTTCGGTGATTTTGCCCTGCTCGTAGAGGAGGGTACGGCTTAGACATTAGGTTCTAGCTTAGTCGTAAAAATGTGCCAGAACTAAAAAATGACCATTTGGTCATTTTTTAATTTAGAGGTATTACCACGTGTTATTTGCTACAATGAAACCCATGCAAAAATATGCTCTTGGCATCATTGGTTACGGTGATTTTACGAAGGTGTTGATTGAGTATTTATCGCCCTATGCGACTATCGTCGTGAGTTCGCGGCAGCAATCGAGCGATACGTTGCCTGACGGCTGTCGGTTTGGCAGTGTGGCCGAAGCGTTGGCGCAACCGATTATTATTCCTTCAATTCCGGCGCAGTTTTTAGAAACGTTTTTTACCGACAATCATCAGCTCGTGAACCCGACGGCGCTTGTTATTGACGTCTGCTCAGTTAAAGTAAAACCACTGCAGGTCCTTGAGACATTATTACCGACAACTTGTCAGCTCATCGGTACTCATCCGATGTTTGGACCGGCTAGTATTCGCGACAACAACGGAGTTGCCGGATTGCCCTGCGCGCTATGCCCTGTGCGCTACGATGAGAATACTTTACGGGAACTGCGCGAGCTTCTCGCAGACAAGCTGCAACTCAAGGTGATTGATACGACACCCGAGCAACACGACAAAGAAATGGCCTACGTCCAGGGGTTGAGTCACTATATCGGGCGGGTCATGGACGAAATGCAGATTTCGGAGAGTGAGCTGCAGACGAATGCATATCGAGATTTACTCGATATGAAACGGATTCAAGGTCATGACAGCTGGGCGCTATTTGAATCGATTATGCAGGAAAACCCCTATGCGCTTGAGGTAAATGCCGACTTTCAGCGGGCCTGTCGGCGAGTCGATGAGAAGATCGGGCTGAGTCAATCACAAAGGTCGTTCCCCATACCTGAGCGAGCGTTGTAAATAACAAACAACGCGTGACTAGAGGTCGCTTATGCTTTTGGTTGTAAAATGTACAAAAATGCTTGAAATACCATATATAGCGGTCTATAGTTCTACTCAGCCACTACATATGTAGTAGTTCAATAAAAATACACATATTGCAAGAAAAGATTTGCACTGCCATCTGGTGACAGAAGGTAGTTTTCTTGCACCTTGCGGGAGAGGCGAGGGTATGTGCGGTAATATAACAAAAAGATAGGACAGGGTATGAGTACAATCAATGTGGTCAAGCGAGATGGCACCCGCGAACCATTCGACGCCAATAAAATCAACTTGGCACTCGTGAAAGCCAGTGAGGGGCTACCGGATCAAATTAGTAAGGTTGTACAGGTGGCAACTGAACTGCAATTAACATTATTTGACGGCATTACGTCAGAACAGCTCGATGAAGCGGTCATCCACACGGCGCTGCAAAACGTCAAAGATGATCCTGATTTCGATACGATCGCCGCACGGCTGCTCCTCAAGAATATTTACAAGAACATTTTGGGCGACTACGAAAATGAAGCTGAACTGAAAAAACTTCACGAGCTGAAATTTGCAGATTATCTGAAGCAGGGCATTAAAGACGGCCTGCTTGACGAACGTATGAGCAGCAAAGTTTTTGACATTAAAAAACTTGCCAAAGAGCTCGATCCTTCTCGCGACAACTTGTCGAAATACCTCGGGGTTATTACTAACAAAAACCGCTATGCGCTCCGTAAACAGAGTGGTGAACCAATTGAAGTTCCCCAGTTTACCCACATGCGTATTGCCATGGGCCTGAGCTTCAACGAAGCAAACCCCACGGAAGCCGCCATCGACTTTTATAAGCACATGGCTAACCTCGACTACGTACCTGGCGGTTCGACTCGTGTGAACGCTGGTGGCTCATTCCCGCAGCTATCGAACTGTTTCCTCCTCGAAGTACAAGACGACATGGAGTCCATCGCGAAAGGTGTGCGCGATGTCATGTGGATTGCCAAAGGGACTGGCGGTATCGGCATCAGCCTCAATAAGCTTCGTGCCGCAGGTAGCCCTGTGAAGACGACTAATACAGAAAGTACTGGCCCAATCCCATTCATGAAAATGATCGACACGGCACTCTTTGCCGTCAGCCGTAAGGGTAAAAAAGCTGGTGCCGCTGCCCTCTATATGGAAAACTGGCACCTTAATTTTCCACAGTTCCTCGATCTCAAGCAAAACTCCGGCGACCCCTACTTGCGTACTCGTCTAGCAAACACTGCGGTGTTCCTCAGCGACGAGTTTATGCGCCGCGTCCAAAAGGACGAAGACTGGTATTTGTTTGACCCAGCTGAAGTATCTGACCTGCCGGAACTCTACGGTGAGGCGTTCGCAAAGCGTTACAAAGAATACACCAAACTAGCCGACGCTGGTAAAATGCGTGATTTTGCCAAACTGCCTGCTCGTCAGCAATTCCGCCAAATCTTGACGCAGTTGCAAGCCACGGCGCACCCATGGCTCACCTGGAAAGATACGATCAATGTTCGTGCGCTGAACAACAACACCAGCACGATTCACCTTTCGAACCTATGTACGGAAATTACCTTGCCACAGGACAAAGACAACACGGCAGTGTGTAACCTCGTCAGCATTAACTTGACGGCACATCTGCGCGATGACAAAACCTGGGACTGGGACCGCCTGGAAGCAAGTACACGGAGCGCTATTCGCCAACTCGATAACCTTTGTGACATTACCAATACTCCTGTTGTCGAAGCAATGCACTCCAATCTGCAGAACCGTGCGCTTGGTCTTGGCCTGATGGGCTTTACTGATGTTGTCGAGAAGTTGGGACACAGTTACGAGTCTGAAGAAGCCTATGACCTCATGGATCAATTGACGGAATTCATTAGTTACCAGGCGATCGATGAAAGTACGGAGCTAGCCAAAAAACTTGGCTCATACCCAGCGTTTAAGGGCAGTGGCTGGAGCAAAGGCATCTTACCGTTTGACACGCTGGATGAACTAGCGATTGACCGTGAAGTAAATGTCGAGGTCAACCGCAAAATGCGTCTCGACTGGGATAAATTACGCGCCAAGGTTAAAAAGGGTATGCGCAACGCGACCCTGATGGCGATTGCCCCAACAGCGAACATCGCACACATTGCCGGTACCACTCCAGGTATTGACCCGCAATTTGCCCAGATTTTTAGTCGCTCAACCTTGAATGGTAAGTTTCTCGAAGTGAACACCAATCTTGTTCGCGATCTGAAAGAGCTCGGTCTGTGGGATGATGTCAAAGATGAAGTCCTCTCAAAGCTCGGTGATATTCAAGACATCGACGTCATTCCACAAAATATCAAAGACGTCTACAAAACCAGCTTCCAATTGAGTCCGTATGCCTTCATCGAAGTTGCTGCGCGGGCGCAAAAATGGGTTGACCAAGCAATTAGCCGCAATATGTACCTGGAGACTCGTGATATCGAGACAATGGTCGAGATCTACAGCACGGCATGGAAACGCGGTCTCAAAACTACCTACTATCTGCACTCAAAGCCGCGCCACCAGGCCGAGCAGAGTACCACCAAGGTCAACAAAGCGGAAAGCCTCAGCGGCGGACCGCGCAAGACGGGCTTTGGCTTCGCGAAAGTGAAAGAAGGAGTGGGCGTATGATTCGGCACGACGGCATCGACAACTAACGAACAAAGAAATAAACGAACTAATAGGGGAACAATACGATGGGTATCAACGCAACACAAATCATCAACGACACCATGACACTTGAAGAAAAACTGGCCGCAATCGACCTGGCTATGGCTAACGCTCAGGCGCAGGCCAATGACGACGCCGCTGCCAATGGCACATATGCTGCACCACTCGATCCAGCCGATTTAACCATGTGCGAAGGTTGCCAATAGCTATGGCAGGAATATTAGGCGCAGGTGTCCAAGACGGACTATTACTGAAACCAGTTCACTACCAGTGGGCGATGGACTTATATGATCAGGCGGTGGCGAACACATGGTTCCCAAATGAAATTCAACTTGGACAAGACCTTAGCGACTGGAAGAAACTCACCGATGAGGAAAAGCACGCTTTTACCTTCTTGGTGAGCTACTTTAACCCAAATGAACTACTCGTCAACAAGGCGCTGGCCTTTGGTGTGTACCCGTACGTCAATGCCGCTGAATGTCATTTGTACTTGGCGAAACAGATGTGGGAAGAGGCGAACCACTGCATGAGCTTCGAATACGTGCTCGAAACGTTCCCAATTGACCGCGAAAAAGCCTATGAAGCCCACGTGGAAGTTCCAAGCATGATCGCCAAAGAAGAGTTTGAGACGAAGTACATCAAACGTATGACTGAGGACACGCTCGATATCAACACCACCGAAGGTAAAAAAGATTTTGTGCGCAACTTGATTGCTTACAATATTATTCTCGAAGGCGTCTGGTTCTATAGCGGTTTCATGGTGGCGCTTAGTTTCCGCCAGCGCAACTTGCTGCGTAACTTTGGTTCCTTGATGGACTGGATTATCCGCGACGAAAGCCTGCACCTTAAGTTTGGTATGAACCTCATCCTTACGACACTGGAAGAAAACGAAGACTTACAGACCGAGGAGTTTGCCGCCGAGATCAAGCAAATGATTCTCGATGCCGTTGCCATGGAAGAGCAGTACAACAACGACTTGCTGCCAAAAGGTATCCTTGGTCTCAACGCCGACTACGTCAACCAGTACGTGAAATATCTGACCGATCGCCGCCTGGAAGAACTTGGTTTTGGTCCGCACTATAATGTGTCGAACCCAGCCAAATGGATGGCCGCCGCCAACGACACTCTCGAGCTTGTGAACTTCTTTGAAAGTACCAATACTAGCTACGAAGTCAATTCAGAGCGCCCAAAGCATACTGAAGGCACTGGTCCCGAAGAGGGTCAAAGCCCCAGCGCCGATCGCGGTGAAAACGACCCGGATGAGAGCATCTTACATCAATAAACAACTATCAATTGAGAAACAGGTGCCATGAATGACGGCGTCTGTTCTTGTCTCTGAGGAAGAAGCATCATGAAGATAACGATTTGTGGATCAATGCAACACGAGCCTTCAATGGCAAAAGCTGCGGCCGTACTGCGCGAGCAAGGTTATGAAGTAGAGAAGCCGAATGTTGCTGAAGGACATGTCTATGGTGATGATCGCGATGCCAACGCGGAATTGAAACAGAGTTTTATTGACGAGCATTTTCGTAAAATTGACACCTCGGACGCGATCTTGGTCATCAATGAGGATAAGAACGGAGTGGTTAATTATATTGGTGGTAACACCTTGATTGAAATAGCCTACGCCTACTCACAAGGGCTCGAAATATTTCTGTTGAACCCCGTTCCGACGCTCAGCTATGCCGATGAAGTGCGCGGCATGCACCCGATTGTGCTTGACGGCGACCTCGCAAAACTTGATGAATATATGCAACAGTTGCCGCTATTACTGGTCAGTAGCGAGAGCCCTGTGAAGCATCAGGCTCTTAGTCGGGGACTTCGCCGCGCGGGTATTCGGACGCGGGTGGCTGGTAAAAAGGTTGCCTCTGGCGTCAACGAACAGCCTATGAGTATCGAAGAAAGCTATGATGGGGCGGTGACGCGTCATGCAAATTTAACAAAAGAGTTGACCCCCGATGTGGCGTATCTCGCTACGATTGAAAGCGGTTATCATACGGCCCACAAAGATCATAACGCCTTTGGTTGTTCGGCGATTATTATTGAACAAGTCGGTGGTGAACAAAAAATTGGTGTCGATCTTGATATTGAATTTCCTCGCTCGATGACCGACAGGATTCCGCGTGACTATCCAGATATCGGCGTACTTGTTCAGCAGGAGTATGGCTCGAAAGTGAAAGACCCATATCCATACTTCACTGGTGGAAAATTGACGCGAGCCCGCGTGCTAGAAAATGCGGTGTACAACTTAGCTATACAATTCGCATAGCTTAAGCCGAGTGGGGAACGTCTGACATGAGTATTTTGTAAGAAGCAAATGGTTTATCGTTGAGAAATATGTTTACCAATTGGTTACGTCCAAGATAAAAAACGGTGGTTTTGCTATACTAAAGATATGAAAACAGAGGTGTCAACCATCCATTTTGAAGCTCCGCTATACACGCTCAAGCAGTGGACGATTTTGCGGTTGCCCGAGAGCGAGAGTGAAAAGCTGCCCTCGCGCGGACAAGTGGCGGTGATAGGAACGATCAACGGCCACGAGTTTCGCACCGTGCTTGAGCCGGACGGGTATTTCGGGCATTGGATGCGGATTACGGAAGATTTGCAACGAGCTGCGGGTGTGTATGCCGGCGACACGGCAACGCTTGAGCTGACGCCGACCAAGGAGTGGCCGGAACCAGCCGTGCCAGATGACATCGCAAAGGCCCTCGCCACTGCGCCGCAAAAGGTCAAAGACAAATGGCAAGACATCACGCCGATGGCGCGCTGGGAATGGATCCGCTGGGTGAATGCGACCGCCAGCACGGCCACGCGCGCTATCCGGATTGAGAAGACAATCTCGAAGCTTAATGGCAAACATCGCCGTCCCTGCTGCTTTAACTTGGCTGCGTGTACTGATCCTGACCTCGCAAAAAATAGCCGGCTTATCGAGCCGGCAAAAACGTCAGCATAGAAGTGAAACTGGCGGTTGACTAGAAAGATCTGGATGAGAAACTCGCCATAGTAATAGGGTTTAAAAGGTAATTAAATAAGAGACATGCGTTTGTCTCTTATTTAATCTTGCGCTCATTCTCAGCTTGTGATAAGTTTATCTTAACTAATAGTGGTGGTTTGGCCTGTGTTATATATACGTCAAAGAGCGCGAGGGGTAAAGATTTGTACAGCGGTAGCTGCTCTTGTGACAATAGGCTTTTTTGGGTTTGTTATGGCGCATCCTCTAAAGGTGAGTGCGAGTACCGGCTTTTCGTGGACATCTGCACAAGCCCCTACTTTTGCATCGCTTGGCGGCTCTAATAACTACACGCCCGACAAGCATTGTATTAATCAAGTTATCGATGTCGATAAGCTGCCGTATGCGGTTAACTATTACGCGACACCCGACAATCAGGTGACGGCATGTGTCTACAGTCAAACGACGAAAACAGGCAGCTTTCGATACGCGTCATATAGTCGCTGGTATACCATGTGGCAAGTTGGGTATAATGACGAAAGTTTCGTGATGAGCTTTGGGCTGGATCAGAAAATGTACCGGGTGAGTGGGATACCATCAGGTAATTATGCGCCACTCTATGCCGCCAATTTTGACGGCTTTATCTATCACTATGCTCCCTCGACATCATTATGGGGGTCGCGTCTCGATATTTTCAAAAATATTCACTCTAAGCTTCTCCAGACGAGTAGTAACTCCTACCGTTTTGATACGAGTTCGCCGGAGTTTACATTTAAACGACCGAACGGCTATATTTTGCCTACCGGGGCGATGGCCACATCGTCGAATGGGAAGTGGCTGGTATTTGAAGCTGTCGACATTGGTATCGTGCGGCTTAATCTTGATACCCTTGAAATGAAACGCGTAAGCACATTTGCTGGTACACATGGTTTGGGATTGAACCCGGGCATGTCGCTTGCAATCAGTAATGACGGCACGAATATTTTCATGGGTGGCTATAATGTTCCTTTTGAGCTCATTGATGTTACGGATTCATGTGGCGATATGACAAGTGTTACAAATACAATTACTGCAGCAACACCGATTGACCATCCCTGTAGTGAGATAGATTTGAACACATATGTTTCGCCGCACGTCACTCGATTTGGCACGGCGATAGATTTCTCGTTGAGTGATGATGGGGGTGTGCTGAGCTTTACTGCAATGAGTTGGGACGCCGGCAAATCGGTGCGCGCTTCACTCACCGCACCTGGGTATGATAATCAGAGCCTGGAATATCTGGCAATGGGCGATTCGTATTCAAGCGGGGAGGGAGATTTTGTTGTTGACGCAGATAAAAACCATGCGAGGTTTTTGCCGCATACTGATGAGGAAGGGTATCCACAAGAGATGTGCCATATTAGCTATTCTTCATACCCAATACGTCTTCGAGATCTTTATCAAGTTAACTCTACGTTAATGCATTCTGTTGCATGTTCAGGTGCGAGAACAATTGATATTGATAAGAACACGCAGGGTGCTACGGACAACTATGACGGTCAAGGAGACCGTTTACAATACTTTCCTCAAGAACGAGAATATCAAAATACCGCTCTGACAGATTTTATACCTGGACGAATCGAACAAATTAAATTTGTTGAAAAATACAAACCAAGGGTTTTGACGATTGGAATTGGTGGAAATGACATCGGGTTTTCGAAGGTTATTAATGACTGTGTTGGGGAAAGGAACGATGAATGTAAAGAAGCATTGGAGGATGGGGCGGAGCGTCAACGACTTGCGCGCCGCATAAACGACGAGTTCTATACCTTACGCGATCTATATTTAAAACTCCGCTCTGTTTCACCGCAAACGAAAATTTATGTCATCGGCTACCCGCAATTTATAGCTGATTCTAGCTCGCCATGTCTACTAAATGCTGGTTTTGCGAATACTGACGAACGGCACCTCATAAACGAGGCAACGCATTACATGAATCTTGTTATTAAGTCTGCCGCCGAGGCTGCTGGAGTCCAATATGTTGATATCGAAAATAGTCTTAACGGTGGGGAGCTGTGTCAGGGCATTTTTACGGATTATGTAACTGGCGTGAGGGATGAATGGTGGATTCAGGCATTGGGAGGCAACAGCCTTGATGAATATCTTTATCATCCGAATGCTGATGGCCATCAGAAAATGGCCGAGGCCGCCGCTCAAGCTATTGGAAGCAACTTTTTGTACTCGCAAAATTCTGCACCCAATTTATCCATTGAACCACCTGAGTATACAAACTATTTTGCATCTGCACGAGGAAGTAATCTGACTACTTTATCAATAGCTACACTAGAAAACAACGTACTGAAACAAGGACAAGCAACACAAAGTTCTTCAGTCCAGTATACTTACCAGCAGAATTCCGTAGTAACGGTAACAATGTATTCATTGCCGCAAAAGGTCGGGGAGTTTAGTGTAGACGAGGATGGTAAGCTTGCGTTCAATTTTACGATTCCAGACGGTTTTCCGACAGGTTATCACGAATTAGTATTTGATGGATTGTCGTACTCAGGTGAGCCAATTGAGTATGTCGAAGATTTCTTTGTAAGAGGCAGCTCAGACAATGACCTTGATGGAGATGGTATAGTAAATTCCAAAGACAAGTGTCTATTTGTTACACCGCTAGATACTGATATAGATAGAGATGGCGTCGATGATGGCTGCGATAATGTCGTTACTCCTCTGCCAATGGATAACTTGGGATCCAGTATGCCATCGAGTAATGTTTCTGAGGCGGGAGTGAAACAGAATAATTCAAAAGGTGTCGACCAAACACTGGTTTATCTGAAGCCGGATCAAAACACTTCTAGCGCCACATATGATCCTGATCGGACTATGGTGGGATTCCTATCGGATAGTGGTAATACTGTCAGTGAATGGCCAATGATAAAGACAGTAATGCTATTGGGTGGTATTATCGTTATAATTATTCTAACAGCACTTCGAAGGAGAGTAAGAAATGACTAAAGGTCGGGCAATACTAACGAAGAAAATTTCGAAAAGATGGCAGTTTACTCTTGCCGGATTGGCACTCCTTTTGCTGATTATAATTGTTGTCGCTACGGTTACTCTATTGGGCAATATGACCGTGAACGTGCAATTCTAATAATTAATGCAAAAGATTTACACATAACAAACAAGCCAATCACCAGGACAGCACGTTGATGAAAAAGATAAGCATTCATCGTCGGTTAATTATTATTGCGACCCTCATGTCACTAGTCTTATTTGATCTCTCGCCATTTGGCGGTAACATTCGTTTTTACGCGAAATGGATTGAGTGTGGGCAGAAGCCAGTCAGACTAACGAGTGCGCCAGGCGCTGGGATGGTATGGTATGAAACGTCACCTAGCTTTGAGCCGATTCGTTTTGGTAACTACACATATTTTTGCACCGCCTCACAGGCGAAGGCTGCTGGTTACGCTTCGAGCGAGTGGGGGTTCTAATTTTTAGGCGCTTCGGCTCTACAAGCTACGGCGAACGCTGAATGTACAGCATTGGTGAACACACTGTATAGAAAATATGATGATTCGGAATAGTATACCGAAGTAAAATGGAAGAACGTATAAAATACTAGATTACTATATATTGTATAGTTTGAGCCGACGGTCAAGGTGTATACTAAAAACAGTATGAAAACGAAACTTCTTATCTTTGGCATCACTGGGGATCTTAGTACACGCAAGCTATTGCCGGCACTGAAACAAATTATTAGCACGGGCGAGTTTGACGACCTGTCGATCATTGGCGTGTCGCGGCGCGAGGTGAATATCGCGGAGCTGTTACAGAAATCGCTCGGTGACGAATCGCTAGTAGACAAGGTATCCATTTTCTCCATGGATCTCGCGAAGGCAAGTGATTACGACCGATTGAAAGACTATGTAGCCCTCCAAGACGACGAGCAGCTGCTGGCGTACCTATCAGTACCGCCACAGGCAGCCACGCAGATCGTCGACTTCATGGGTGAAGCTGGGATGAATACGCCGAACGTGAAGCTACTGTTTGAGAAGCCGTTTGGCGTGGATATCGCGTCAGCGAAAGACGTGATTTCGCGGACAGCGCGCTACTACCAGGAAGATCAAATTTACCGAATCGACCATTACTTGGCGAAGGAAATGGCACAAAATATTGTGGTGTTTCGTGGTCGCAATGCGATATTTGGTCATCTGTGGCACAACGCGGCGATTGAAAAGATCGAAGTGCTCGCACTCGAAGCGATTGGGATCGAAAATCGAGCGGAATTTTACGAACAAACCGGCGCCCTGCGCGATATTGTGCAAGGTCACCTTATGCAGCTATTGGCATTGACGCTGATGGATATTCCAACTGATTTTGACTGGAGCCAGTTACCCGCTCAACGGTTGAAGGCGCTTGAAGCCTTGCAGCCCGCCGACCCAAGCAGGGTGACGCGAGCTCAATATGAAGGCTACCAAGACGATGCCGGTAACCCTGGCAGTTTGACGGAAACATTCGTCGCACTCGAACTCTATTCGAACGCGCCGCAATGGGAAGGTGTGCCGCTCTGTCTCATTACAGGCAAGGCGATGAGTGAAAAAACCACGGAAGTACGCGTGCATTTTCGCAAATTTCATGATGCTCAAAGTAATTGCCTGATTTTCCGTATCCAACCAAATGAAGGTGTGGAGATTGAACTTTTCACCAAAAAGCCTGGCTACGATCACGAGTTTGAAACGCAGCTGCTCAACTTTACCTACCCAGAAGATACGGTGCTCCCAGATGCTTACGAACAGGTCCTGGTTGACGCCATGCGCTCGCGCAAGAGTCTGTTTACAGGCAGCGAGGAAGTACTGCGAAGTTGGGCGCTCCTCAAACCCGTTCAAGATTTGTGGAATATGACAGATACGCCGCCAAAACAGTATAAAAAAGGCAGCGGTATACAAGATATAGTAGGGTAGAATAAACAACATGCCACGCTAGATATAGCGTGTATATAGGAAAAAGTGCTACAATGAAATCCCATGGGAGAC